>UINC01001150.1_pt1 | contig 239883 bp, 238 predicted proteins | sample 5385821 | NCBI WGS metagenome assembly UINC01 (sample SAMEA4666929, study PRJEB26691) | marine metagenome | isolation source: Pacific Ocean | place: Pacific Ocean | collected 2011-10-13 | reverse complement strand
TTTGTTGGATGAAGATGTCATGTTCGGGACCTGAGGCGTTAGCGGACTGCGGGGCTTTCAGATAGAAGGACAACCATTCTTGGACCCCAGATTCGCCCGCACGCTGAGCTAAATCTAGGAATAGTGCTAAATCTAAAACGATGGGTGCAGCAAGGATCGAGTCGCGACATAAGAAGTCAATCTTGATCTGCATCGGATAACCGAGCCAGCCGAAAATATCGATACTGTCCCAGCCTTCTTTGTTGTCGCCTCGCGGTGGGTAGTAGTTGATTCGAACCACGTGATCAATGTTTCCGTAGAGCTCGGGGTAGACGGTCGGCTGCAAGATTGTGTCGAGTACGCCGAGTTTTGACATTTCTTTGGTTTTGAAGTTTTCGGGGTCGTCGAGTACTTCACCGTCACGGTTACCCAAAATGTTGGTGCTATACCAGCCCCTCAACCCCAGCATTCTGGCCTTGAGGCCGGGAGCGATGAGCGTCTTCATCATGGTTTGTCCAGTTTTGAAGTCTTTGCCTACGATCGGCACGCAACGGCGTGTCGCGAGCTCAGTCATACATGGCAGATCGACGCTTAAATTGGGAGCTCCGTTTGCAAACGGCACGTCACTCATGAGTGCTGAGTATGCATAAATCTGGCTCGGCGAAATGTTGTCGTCGTTCGCTGCGAGACCTTCTTCAAATGCTTCGAGACTTTGATGCACTGCACTTGGCTCTTGGTATGCCTCGGTAGATCCGCACCAGACCATGACTAGTCGGTCACATTCATTCTCGGATCGAAAGCGCTCGATATCAGCCATCAATGCTTGGGCCTGATCCAGTTTCGAATCCAACGCTTTGACGCGATTCCCTTCTAGCCTCTTGACCCACCGTTGATCAAAAACTGCGTCCATAGCGACAATGCCTTCTAGCTCGCCAGATATAGCTGAGAGATCCCTCTCTTCAAGCACCCCAGCTGCTTGCGCCCCTTCTAAGGCGTTAGGGGTGATGGGATCCCAGCCCCCGAACACGAGGTCATCTAGATCGGCTAGGGGTACGAAGTCTTTGATGAGAGGATTTCGTGCCTCATCTTTTTTCCCAAGACGAATGTGCGCCATTTGGGAAACAGACCCGATAGGCGCGGCGAGACCCTGGCGGGCGGCGAGGACTCCTGCGATGAAGGTTGTTGCGACCGCTCCCATTCCGGGAGTGAGGACGCCGAGCTTGCCTTTGGCGGGCGCGATGTTGGCTGTTGTCATAAGAAAAGCATAAGCCTTTAAAGAGTTTCTCTGCGTTTAGTTCAGATTTACTGATCTTTAGTTTTAGAATGGTGAACCGATGAGTTCTTCACGCCCCAGGCTCCCAGACGTCTCGGTTACTCAATTGGAATATCTCGTCGCAGTGCACCAGTCCAACACCTGGGCTGACGCAGCCAATTTGCTTGGAGTGAGCCAATCGGCACTTTCCCAGGGTTTAGCCGAACTTCAGCGTCGACTCGGTATCGAAATTTTTGGATGGGACGGACGTCGCCGCGTTCCCCTTGAGACCGCACAACATGTCATCGAACATGCTCAACGCATTCTGGCCCAAACCGGTGATCTCGCGGCATGGGCCGAACGAGTCCGCGCTGGGTCGGCCGGCAAGGTACGAGTTGGAATGATTGACGCGGCGGCAGTAGATCACTTCGGCGAAACCTTGAGAGAATTCCGCGAGAACCGTCCGGAGCTTGATCTTCATGTGACCGTCGGTCCTTCCAGCCATCTACTTCAGGGATTGAGCACGGGCGACCTAGATTTAGCCATCTGTGTTCAACCCGACGACCCGGGCGTGGCGAATGTTCCCCTCCTGAAGGAAAAACTGTTCGTTTATGGGCCTCCCGGAGTTCACCGTTCTCAACCAGCGCTTTGGGGACCCTGGGTCACTTTCCCGCAAGGCTCGCTGACACGCAACCTCATAGAAAAAACGCTTCGATCGTTAGGCGCGCCATTTGAGGTCGTTGCTGAGTCAAATCAGCCGGAGGTCCTGAGCGAGATGGTCTTAATCGGTATGGGGTGGACAGTTCTCCCCCGGATCCAGGCCGAGCGTCCCCCAGCTTCACTCACTGCTATCCACACAACACCACTTCTAGAGAGGACCCTTGTGGTGGCGGCGAGACAGACGGGGCCAGCCAATCCCGCGGCAATTGAACTCACCGAAGAATTTCAACGCCACGCAAGGTTGATCTCAAGGAGTCCGCGTAATTGACCAATTGAATCGCGAACTCGTATCTTGCTGGTCCCTAATTCCTGACAAGAGCGCAATTTCGGACGTGGCTATGTATGGAATCAACCACTACTGGCCACAGCGGTTCTGGAAGATCGTGGCCCATGTCACTAAGAAACAAGAAGTTTGATGCCGGGATTACCGCAGCGGTACGCATTCCCAATTCCGGCAGTATGAGCCGGTCGTCTCGCCCGTGAATCACCAAAGTGGGAATGGTCATCTTGGCTAACGAAGATTCGCGGTCTCCACTGGCAAGCATCGCTGCGATCTGGCGGCCCGATCCATCTGGGTAATGGCAGCGGTCGTATGCGACCGCTGCGTGCTGTCTAGCGACGTCAGGATCGAAGTATTTCTTGCTGCACCAAGTTGCGTACTTGGCGGAATAGTCAAGGTATTGCTCGCGTTCTGTCGGAGCCGGCGCAAGAAGCAACGCAAGTGAGTCATCCGGAATGCCAATTACCTCGCGGGTGCCTGTAGCAGACATGATGGAGGTGAGAGAGATCAATCGCTCGGGTCGCTCTATGGCCATGGTTTGAGCGATCATGCCTCCGAGCGACGCGCCAACCACGTGTGCCCGTTCAATTTCGAGGGCGTCAAGCAGGCCAAACGCGTCATCGGCCATGTCGGATAAGTCGTACGGAGTATCAAAAACTTCTTGGCCCTCAAGCGCGCCGGCAACAAGCGCGGCAAAGTCGACGTCAACACCGTCAAACTTGGTTGAGAGACCCGCGTCTCGATTATCGAATCGAACTACGTGGAAGCCTCCGTCGGCGAGCATTCCACAGAAGTTCTCGTGCCAGTGAATCAACTGGGCTCCGAGCCCCATCACCAACAAAATCGTTGGGTCGGCTGAGGAACCGACTGTGTCGTACTCCAATTCAATCTGGCCTACCGTTGCGCGAGCCATTAGCGAGTCTTCACCGGCGTAAATTCAGCCCTCATGTGCTTTACACCGTGGATGAAAGAGGATTGCAGCGTGTCTGGTTCCCCCACCGCGTGAATATCCGGCAATTTTTGGAACAGTTCACGAAACATCACCGTAATTTCTCGACGCGCGAGATGAGCTCCTAGGCAGAAGTGTGGACCAGGACCACCGAAGCCGTACTGAGGATTCGGCGTGCGTTGCACATTAAATCGATACGGATCATCGAACACTGAAGGATCGCGATTGGCAGCCAGGTAGAACATCGCCACTTTGTCCCCTTCCAAAATTTCTTGTTCGCCCAAAAGTGTGTCCTCGGTAACCGTGCGCCGCATATAGGTGACCGGGCTAGCGAGTCGAACTATCTCTTCTACCGCCGTAGGAGCTACCCCTTCGAAATCCGCCGCCCACACTGCGCGTTGGTCTGGGCTATCAGTCAAGTACTTCAAACCCCAAGAGATCGCGTTTCTAGTCGTCTCGTTTCCCGCTACCACCAGGAGGACAAAGAAGCTGGCCAGGTCAGCTTGATCTAAATGGTCGTCTTCAAGTTCGGCGTTTACCAAAATGCTCGTCAGGTCGCGTCCGTCTCCGCCTTTCTTCGCCTCTGCGACTTCGCCCATCAGCTGTGCAAGATCAGAACCTGCGTTCAGAAGTGCAGTCACAAAGTCAACGCCTTCAGGAGCAAATTCTGGATCGCCGATACCGAGAATGATGTTGGTGTTGGCAAAAACCATTTCGTACGCCGAGTCAGGTACTCCCATGAGATCGCACACAATCTTGAGAGGGAGAGCCGAGGCGACGTCGGTAACGAAGTCGCATCGTCCTCTCTCTGCGATTTCGTCGACGATCGAGGCAGCGACATTTTGTACCGAATCTTCTAATGCGCTGAGCATCCGAGGAGTAAATCCCTTCGAGACGATTCGTCGAAGACGCGCATGACGCGGATCGTCCATTGAGATCATCGAACTGAAAAACTCAAGAAATTCCGGCGGCGCGTCTGTGATCGTTATGCCTTGAGCAGAGCTGTAGATCTCCGGGTTTCGCGACACGGTCGCTATGTCCTCGTGCCGAGTCACGCACCAGTATCCCGGCCCTGCTTGAAGATATGGATTTTCGGGCAGAGGTTCTTCGAACCAACCCAGTGGAGCCTCATTGTGTAGTTGAGCTATCGCCGAATCGCACTGCGCGGCAGGCTGCAGCCAGAACAACGGATCCATCAGGTTCGGGTGGCTTGTATTCCAGTTCCGCATGCTGCGACGCTAACACCGCGACTTCTGAAAGCATGAAACCATGAACGAACCAACTCCCGCAGAGATCGTCGACCGCTATACCGATGAGCTTTATCACCAACGTAACCTTGACGCTCTTGACGATTTGGTGTCTGACCCAATGGTTCGTCATGAGCCTGACGGAACTCGGGTGACACTCACCCTCGAAGAGGCGAAGTTTCGCGTCGCTTCATTCCACCAACAATTTCGTTCGATGCGCTTTACCAACCGCAAGATCGTTCAGGACCAGGAGTCTGTAGCGGCCGCTTACGAGGCCGATCTAGTCGACCAAGATGGGGGTGTCGTAACCATTTGTGGGGTAGAGATATTCACGGTTCGTTCAGGGCGAATTACCGAAGTTTGGAATCCTCCAGCGGGCAACGGGTCGTGGGGATGAAGTCACTTAATTACGTCGTTCACGGCGCAGGCGGAATTGGTTGTGTGATTGCCAGCCGATTAGCGAACGCTGGCCGCAAAGTTCAACTCGTAGCGAGGGGTGCTCACCTGGAGGCTTTGCGTTCTCACGGATTGAAAGTCACCCAGAACACTGAGGGACGTTGGCGTCTCCCGGCCTCGGCAACCGCTCATGATCTTGACCTAGACGATCGAACCGTCGTTCTTCTAGCCATGAAGACCGACGATACTTTCGCGGCAGTCCGGCACCACTCGCTGCTGTACCAGGAACTACCGATCGTCTGTTTCCAAAATGGGGTTAGCAACGAAGAGTGGTTGAGCAAAGAGGGCTATCGAACGTACGGATGCACGGTGATGGTGGGCGCTGAAATAGTCGAACCCGGAACGGTTCGGCACTCAGGTGGTCGTCTATTAGAGATTGGATGTTGGCCAACCGGAAACGACCCCATCTGCCGAGAATTGGTGTCTGACCTGATTGCGGGAGGTATGAAAGCTGCAGTCGACGATCGGGTCATCGATGGCAAGTGGGGAAAACTTGTCCGGAACTTGGCAAACGCATACTTGGCATTGGTCAATCTGTCAGTCCAGGAGGTTTCGTGTAACCCCGGAGACCGTCAGTTCATCAGCGACGTGAATGAAGAAGCGGCAGATGTTCTCGACGCAGCCAACATTTCGGCTCGCACCATCGGAAAGCGAAATTTGAGACAACAGGTCGCTCGCCTGAGAGAACCAGGCGTGTGGCCACCGAACCCGCCGGTAACGCCTTCGACGCGGTCGTATCCGAGTACATGGCAGGATCTTGCTTTTCAACGGGGGCAGGTGGAAGTCGATCACTTCAACGGCGCGATTGTTCGACTCGGAGAAATGTATGGGATACCTACGCCTCTCAACCGAGTCCTGCGCGACCTATGTGTGGCTGCCGCGCGAAACCGAACCAAGCCAGGATCAGAGACAGTTGAATCGCTTAGGGCGGCCGCTTCTTAGAGTGCCCGGAGTGGGATTCGAACCCACACGCTCCGTTAGGAACCGAGGGGTTTAAGCCCTCTGCGTCTGCCATTCCGCCACCCGGGCTGGTGATCAAGGCGTTGCTAAGCCTAGGCCCCAAGATCGGTCACGACGTCTTTCTAAGCGGCCGCTGTCGTCTCTCCGAGATCCGAATGATGAATTAAGACGGTCGGTCTACGCGTCGACGTCGAGTCGTCATTCTGACCTACTTGAATTGCCGCATGCCACAAAACATTTCGGACGTCGCCTGCTTCCCTCTGAGTCAACTGATTGCAAACAACAACACCTTCAACTAGATCACCTATAACCGCAGCGAACGGTCGACCCTTCACCCGTACGGCAACAATCGACCCAGATTTGTGGCGACGCACAGTTCGGTCTAGCTGACCACTCTGAGGTGGACTGCGGAACCCAGGAACGTGAAGTCCGATCCGCTTACCGGCTCGGGTAATCGCTCTAGCCACCATCGAAAAGTGCACTGACGGGGCGCTATCAATAGCTGAGACACTCGCCTCGCCCTTTTGTCGTGCCTCGGCACCACAAGCGATACCTCTCCCTTTGTCGGTTGCGTTCTTCATCAGGTCAAGGTTCCACTAGGGGTGGGACAACTACAGGAGCAGAGTCCAAGTGGACTTCTGTTGGAAGGGTCTCGGGTGACGAAAGGTGATTCCCACGGAACTTCGGAGGCGAGCCTGGTCCGTTCTTGAGGGCTACCGTGGCATCTGTGGTCACAAGTAGCGAATTAGGTACTACAGACGGCGGCCCAGGTACGTCACTCACCCCTGCTCAGAAGGCAACTCTTGACTTGATTCGGCTACCGAACGAAGAGCGCATCACCCACGCGTCTAATTTGGCAGCCCAAATTGAACTCGAACTTGAAAGAGAGACCATCGATTTCGTCGACCGACTCGATGAACCGCTTTGGATTTCTAAGCGCCAACTACATGCGGTGAACAGTTGCGAAGCCCTGTACGAAGCGCAGGAAGAACAATCCTTCGAGTGGCGTATTCCTATGACCAGGGGTCAAATTTTTCATAAGTGTGTAGAACTGTCGATACACCTTCCTTTAGGACGCACCGCGTCCGAGCTGGTCGACGAAGCGGTCACAAGTATCATGGGCCGCGGCGATGGCTTAGCGGAATTTCTCCTGAGTCTCGGAGACGTCGAGCGAGCAGAAATACGCAGCGAGGTCGCCGGTCTCCTTCAAACTTTTTTTGACACCTTTCCCCCATTGAGAAGCGCTTGGCACCCCACCACAGAGTTACCCCGAAAGGTATTACTCCACCAGGGAAAGATCGTCCTTCAAGGAAGATTCGACCTAACCCTGGGCAGGCCAGAAGAGTTAACCGCCGGTCGGGTCCTTATTGAACTCAAAACGGGACGTTCTGTACCGCATCACTTAGACGATCTCCGATTTTACGCTCTGTTAGAAACTCTCGTCGTCGGGGTTCCACCTGCGCTGCTCGCAAGTTTTTACGTCGATGCAGGACGCGTTCAGGTCGAACATGTCGACGAGGATCTGTTGCGCTCTGCGATACGTCGGACTGCAGAAAGCATTGAACGACTAGTCGAACTTCGGCTCGGGCAAGCTCAAGCGCACAAGAGGCCGAGTGGCGCTTGTAAATGGTGTCCGGTCGCTGAAAGTTGTGGCCCCGGTCAGGCCTGGCTCGAAGAAACAGGGAACGGCAGAGTCTGGTAACCGCTATCGATTATCGATTTATGCACTCACGGCCATGTTGGACACAAATTGCCAGAGCTCGTCTCGTCGTTCTTCCCACTCCTCAGCAGTGATTCCGAAACGCATGTGGTCTTCCCATACTCCTGCAATCCTCAAATAGCCCTCAGCTAAGCCTTCATGCCGCACGCCCAATTTTTCGACTACACGCCGACTGGCGCTGTTTCGGGGGATGATCGATATTTGAAGACGGTGAAGCCCGGCACGGTCGAACGCGTGTCCGAAAACGGCGACCAGTGCTTCTGGTACAAAGCCATGACCTGCCCAGCGCTCATCTACCCAGTACCCGATGTGTCCACTCTGGAACGCACCTCGGACGACGTTATTTACGTTGATTTCACCCACGAACTGTCCCCGGTGCCACATCGACCACGCGAAGCCAGTGCCCAGTTGCCGTTCGCGTTCCCGCGCGCTGCAGCGAGCCGAGAAAGCGGCCGGGTCCCGAGTTGGGTCTAGAGCTCCGTCAACTGATTCGGGCTCCCATTTTGTTAACCAGGATGCGCAACGGCGGCGGACCTCGCTCCATTGCACAAAATCGTTCGGTCGTAAACCTCGAAGAAGCAGACGCGGGGTGTGTAGGTCGCTCACCGACCGAACACTAGCGTCCGTTGACAGCGCCGATTCAAGCTAGAGAAGTTCAGCAGCAATTCCGTCGAGAAGATCGCGTTCGCGAACCACGCACTTCTCAAAACTCCAATGCCGCATCACGGCTACAAGAATGCAGCAGCCGGCAACGATCACGTCGGCTCGAGCAGCTTCAAGTCCAGGGTTGTGCATCCTGTCTTCGAGACCCTCGGTGGCCAGGGTCCGAAATACGTCTTCTGCTGCTTCTCGTCGAAGTACGAAGCCGTCAATCACTTGAGGGTCGTATGGTTCGAGGCCGATCTCGACTGCGGCAACAGTGGTAATCGTTCCGGCTACACCTATGAGAGCGGCTGCGGTTCCCATTGAGGGTTGCTCTCGATCAACGTCATCTAGGTGTAAGCGCGCAATTTGAATTGCTCCGCTTAACTCCTCAGGTCTGGGTGGGTCACTCAGCAAATACTGCTCTAAATACCGCACGGAGCCCATATTGACTGATCGGTACATCTCCGGAGAGGAACGTCCGAATGAGAGCTCCGTCGAACCGCCACCAATGTCAAGCACCAAATACGGCCCTTCGCGGGGGTCTAGATCCGCGGTAGCTCCCAAGAAGCCGTAACGCGCTTCTTGTTCTCCGGAAAGCAACTCAAGGGGGTGACCGAGGAGTGTGGATGCAGGACCGAGGAATTCGTTTCGATTTTTCGCGTCGCGAGCTGCACTTGTGGCCACGGCTCGAACCTTCTGAACACCGTGAGTTTTGATGACGGCGTTGAACTCACTCAATGCTTTTAGAGTTCTTGTGATGCCTGGTTCGCTGAGTTCGCCTAGTCGCTCTAGACCGCGGCCGAGTCCAGTGACGCGATGCATCCGAAGATTCAGGTTCCCGCCGTTAGTAACCAATAACCGCGTTGTATTCGTACCAAAGTCCAATACCGCTACGGGTTCGCCATCAGGCACCTTGATCCGCCTCAAGCTGGTTGACAACCCATGCGCCGACGGGGTCCTGACCCACAGCCAGATGGTAGGCAAGGTGTGTATGCAAACACTTGACTCCGGTGCGCGTGCCCCCCACTCCCCCCGTGGGTCGTGGTCCGACATGATGTTCAGGTATTTCACCGTCTCGTTCCGCCGCGTACCGGGCGTGGGTCGCGGCAAGTTCACCAGCATCGACAGCCGCCTCGGCGGCTCTCACTCCTCCTCTACCTTCTAAACGAGCTACCCGACGGGATAAATCGCGACCTACGAGCCAGTATCGAGTGGGCATCGGGCGTCCGTCATTCATGATCGGTCCGTTGCGGATTACCACAGGGTCTCCCCCGGTGTCTGTCACCACGATTTCGAACGCGACAGCAGGATCCCTTCCAAGTAACGCTGCGACCCGACCCGTCTCTTCTTCCGATGGGAGTCCTACGGGGGACACTCTCACGGCGTCGAGGTTCACGATCGGTCTCTTGTAGTCGCTACCGCTTACGGCGACGAAGAAGGACGAGTAACAATGCGACGATTGCAAAGGGGCCGAATCGCTTTAGAAGTGGTGCGCCAGCCGTGTCGAGCAAATCCACAGGCTCGGGTTCAGGCATGTCTATTTTTCGTGGCCCCGAGTTGTCTTCCGTTGAAGCTTCATCGTCAGAGTTATCATCGCCGACCGTGTGTTCCTGAGGATCCTGATCGGCGGCGTCATCGGTAGGTGACGCCGAGAGAAGCTTCTGTTCAAGGCTCTCAACGAACTGACCTATCAACTTTTCTGAGACATCAGCCATTATGCCTCGGCCAAACTGAGCGACTTTGCCGGTCACTTTTAGTTCGGTTGTGATGATGATCTCGGTTTCGTCCCCGTCGGCGGTCATTTCGACTGTGACTTCTGCGGCGGCGTTGCCCGCTCCACGCGTATCGCGTCCACTTGCGTCAAGCACCAGTCGGTGCTGACTTTGGTCTTTCTCTATGAACTTGGCCGACCCTTTGTATTGGGCAGTAATCGGCCCAACTTTGACCTTTACCTGGCCCTTGAACTCCTCACCATCAATCTCTGTGAGTTGAGCTCCAGGCATGCACGGCGCGATGTATTCAACATCAGTCAAAGTTGCCCATGCCTGCTCGACTGGAACGCTGACCCGGAATTCGTTTTTCAACTCCATCTTCCGAGATCCTCCACAGTATCTACGTCGTCGGGCGAACCTTCGCAGGCTACCCGTTCTACTAGTTCTGGCCTCGTACGCATAAGGACGCGCGCCCCCTCGTCGCCGGAATCGGGCAACATAGGCCACACTGAGCTGGCCAAGCGAACGGGGTTTCCTGCGCGTCCGCCGTAGGTGGCGACTGCAATCGGTGAACTACTAGCAGCAACCGACCGCCACGCTGTACTCAATACTCCCGGTTGATCTCCCAGGCCGACGACAAGAGCGTCGAAACCACCGCGCTCGGCCCAATTTGTGGCCGTCCTGAGGGAAGTGGAAATTCCTTCTTCGTAATCAGGGTTGTGGAGCATTTCCAACTGAGGCCAGCTCGCCAAAACAGCTTCCACCGGCGCGGATCCGGTAACCACGAGCAAATCCGTGAGACCTGAATTGACCATCGACCGGGCTGCACGTCTCACTATCGCTTCCCCGTCAAGGTTGGCCAGAAGCTTGTGGGTCGGACCGCAATAGCGCGAACCGATTCCAGCTGCGAGGAGTGCACCGGCGACCTTCACAATGTCAGTACGACCTTGGCAGACCGAGGACTTTGTTGGAGACGTAATTCATGACCATCTCTTGGCTGACCGGAGCGATCTTCATCAGCCGACTCTCCCTCCAATAGCGCTCGACGTCGTACTCTTTGGCGTATCCGAAACCGCCATGTGTTTGCATTGCTCGGTCCGCACAGTCGAAAGCTGCTTCAGACGCCAGATATTTCGCCAGGTTTGCTTGTTCCCCGCAGTCAAGTCCGTTGTCGTAACGCCAGGCAGCGTTTCGGACGACTAATTCCGCGGCGTGAAGTCGGGCATGACTATCAGCCAACGGAAACGCCAGGCCCTGATTTTGCCCGATTGGTCGGCCGAAAATGATGCGATTGTTTGCGTAAGTGACGGCCTTGTTGAGAGCGACACGTCCAATTCCGAGCGCCTCCGCCGATATGAGAATGCGCTCGGGGTTCAGTCCGTCCAAGATGTATCGAAAGCCCTCGCCTTCTTCCCCTACTCGACGACTCACCGGAACTCGAAGACCGTCGTAACGAACTTCGCAGGAAACAACCGCATTGCGTCCGACCTTGGGGATCGGAGTGATGTCCACCGCGGGGTCTTGTAGATCAACCAATAACAACGTCATGCCCTGAGTTGGTCCGTCACACAACTCTTTGGGGGTTGTTCTTACGAGCAACAAGCAGACCTCACAGTATGGGGCTTTCGTGGTCCAGACCTTGGCGCCGTTGACCACGTATTCGTCACCGTCGCGTTCGGCTCGAGTGCGAATGGAGGTGGTGTCAGTACCTGCGTCGGGTTCTGTGACTCCAAAGGCGGCGTGAAGCGATCCATTAGCAACCTGAGGCAAGATTTCGTTGGCTAGTTCAGGCGAACCATATTTTCGGACGGGTTCCATGCCAAAGATCGAGAGGTGAATCGCCGAACAACCGTTCATGGCAGCGCCACTTGCTGCCACTTCTTCTAAAACAATTGATGCTTCGGTAATTCCTTGGCCTCCGCCCCCGAATTCCTCAGGGATGGCGATACCCACCCATCCGCCACCGGCCATTGCCTCATAAAAGTCCCAAGGGAATTCGTGTTGCTCGTCCTTTTCTCGCCAATATTCGTCCGGGAATTGGGCGCATACGCGGCGTACGCCGTCGCGGATTGCTTCGTGGTCTTCAGAAAGAGAAAAGTCCATGTAGGGAACGGTAGTGGGCAGTTGACCACTTGGCTTAGTGAATCGAACCTTGGCCTTTGCTGAGACTGGGCGCGTTTCGATCTGTTCGCATTGCAATAATCTCAGCAACGATGGAAACCGCCGTCTCTTCGGGTGTTCGGCCTCCAATGTCAAGACCGATTGGTGATCGCACACGCTCCAGTTCTTCGACGGTTACTCCTTCCTCCGTTAGTCGTGTAATTCGTTTTTCGTGAGTTTGGCGGGAACCCATTGCTCCGAGGTAGCCGACACGGGTCGGCAACGCTCCGACAATCGCTGGCACGTCAAACTTGGCGTCATGGGTGAGCACGCAAACTGCGTCGCGAGGGCCAAGATCACTTCCTATTCGTTCGAGTAAACGATTGGGCCAGTCAACAACGACTTCATCGGCCATCGGGAAGCGCCGCCTTGTAGCGAAGACTTCTCGCGCATCACATACCGTCACTCTGAACCCGAGAAGCTTCGCTTGACTAGCCAGCGCCCGAGTGAAGTCAACGGCTCCAAAAATCACCATGTGGGGGCGTCGTGCGTGGCACTCGATAAAGGCGCTCAGGTCGTGTTGTCGAGCTTCGCCGTTCGGACCGTAGTGACGAACTTCGCTCGTTCCCGCGTCGAGCATCGCTATTGCGTCTCTGCCAACTACTCGATCCAACTGTTCACTGCCCAGACCACCCAAAGTCGCACCAGTTTTCTCGACGAGAAGTTTCGCTCCGATGTTGGGGCCCTCGATGAGGGTCGCAAGGGCTACTGGAACCTCGGAGCGGATCAGGTCTCGAAAGCGTTCGTAGATCGATGTCACCAGTCGAGTTCCTCAATGAACAAGTGGATTGTTCCCCCACAGGTCAACCCAACCGCGAATGCTTCGTCGTCGCTATAGCCAAACGAAGTAATGCCAGCTTTTCTGCGGCCTTCCAATAGCTCGAGGGCTTCACCGACTACTGCTCCCTCCACGCATCCTCCAGAAACGGAACCCGCTACCTCGCCGATGTTGTTGACCGCCATGGCTGCTCCGGGATCACGAGGGCCGCTGCCCTCAATGTCGACAACTCGTGCGATGGCAACTCTTTGGCCTAACGCGCGCCACCTTTCGATGTCATCGAAGATCTCATCCATACTCGAATGTTCCCACGTTTAGGCTGAAACTACAGCAGCTAGTCGTTCGAGCGACTCGAACGAGTGGCCTTCGATGAACTCGTCTGTGTGCGGCAAAGCAGCCGCCATTCCCTGTGCCAACGGCGCGTATCCGGGCGTGTGTTTTAACGGGTTGACCCAGATTTGCCGGTAGCTCACTCGATGTAAGCGCTCCATCTGTTCGGCCAAGACCTCTGGTTCTCCGCGGTCCCAACCGTCAGAGAGAACCACCACTATCGCTCCTCTCGCCATGCCTCTGAGCCCCCAAGAATCATTGAAATCTCTCAAGGTTGCACCTAGGCGAGTGCCTCCTGACCAGTCGGCTACTGCGTCCGAGGCAGCTCTCAGCGCTGCATCTGGGTCTCGCGAAGACAATTCGCGCGTAATTCGCGTTAACCGGGTACCGATGGCGAATGCTTCTACCCGCATTCTTCCAACAACCGTCGCGTGGGCGAAACGTACCAATGCTCTCGCATAGGGCTCCATCGATCCTGAAACATCTAGGAGTAGAACCAGGCGACGAGGTCGCCGGTCCATTTCAAGGAACTCGCGATTGATTGGTTCTCCGCCTGTAGTGAGGGCCCTCCGTACTGTACGACGCAGGTCGGGCGTTCGCGTCTGGCGTTTGGATGTCACCTTTCTTCGCGAAGGTCGAGTCGTTGACTTAAAACGAAGGCCGAGCATTAGCCGTTGGAGTTCGTTCAGTTCCTTGTCGCTGCATTCGGCGAAGTCTTTTTCTCTGAGAGTCTCTAAGGCGCTGTATCTGACTCTTAGAGTTGGGCCTGTCTCGTTTTCATCCGACTCGGGGTGCTCTCCGTCTTCCCCAGCAGTGTCAGTAGCGAGCGTTACTGAGACCGGGGGCACCTCGACCTCGATGCCGGATGCTCTTTTTCTCTCCCAAAACACAGCGAAGGTTCGGTCGAAGAGAGCTACGTCGTGGGGATCAGAGATGAGGGTCGACCTGCCTGCCCAATAGACATCTTCTCGGCGTTGGAGACTCAGGCGGCCAAGAGCTTCGACGAATGACATGACCCTGCTGACGGGAACCCCTATACCGACTCCGCGGAGAAGGTGGCCAAAGGCGGCCGCGATTTGCGCTGGATCGTTGATTCGCTGGGGCACCTGAACTTCAGCCATCGGCGACGGCGGCCATGATCATCTCAATTCCTTGTGCTGCTACGCGCTCCTGGTCTTCTCGGTACTTCAGTACCGCGCCAAGGGTCGCGGCAATTGTCTTCTCGTCGAGACGAGTTTCGCCGAGCTTTCCGAGCGCCGTCGCCCAATCGATGGTTTCGGCGACGCCCGGCGGCTTGTAGAGACCCATACCTCGCATGGCGTTGACAGCCGCTGCTACCTGTTGAGCTAATGCGTGTTTCACATCGGGCGCCTTGAGTCGAATTATCTCCACTTCACGTTCAAGGTTTGGGTGATTCACCCAGTGGTATAAGCATCGTCGTTTCAGAGCATCATGCACATCTCTGGTTCGATTGGACGTGATCACCACTAACGGGGGATTCTTGGAGCCAAAGGTTCCGAGTTCGGGGATCGTCACGGTGTTATCTGACAAAATTTCTAATAAGAACGCTTCGAATTCGTCATCGGCTCGATCTACTTCATCAATCAACAAAACCGGTCGTTCCGCGTCAGCATGGTCGATGGCTCGAAGTAATGGTCGTCGAATCAAAAACCGTTCGGAATACAGTTCGTCTTCGACCGTTTCGGTGTCGCGCCCGGCTCTACCGGCAGCTTCAGCGGTACGAAGATGTAGAAGTTGACGAGTGTAATCCCACTCATACAGGGCCTGGGCAGAATCGATACCCTCGTAGCACTGCAGCCGGATGAGTTCGCCACCGGTCCAAGCGGAGAGCACCTTGGCGAGTTCAGTTTTCCCGACTCCGGCATCCCCTTCTAGAAAAAGAGGTCGCTCCATACTCATTGACAGATAGACAACCGTGGCAAGGCCCTCGTCAGTCAAGTAGTCATGATCGCTCAGAGCAGCACTAACTTCGGCGGGGGAACTCGGGACGTTGAACATGCGTCAAACAGACTACGACCTGTATCCGATTTAGCCTTCACCGGAGGTACATTCTGCACGACGGTCACTGTTCCGGATATCTTGCCGCGGGACCTTCGAAGGGAGTTAGAGATGGATCTGGGTATCAATGGACGAACAGCCGCGATCGCAGCAGGATCTGCGGGATTGGGTCTCGGTGCGGCTAAGGCCCTTGCGGCTGATGGAGTTCGAGTGGCGATCTGTGGACGCGACTCGGCGAAGCTGGCCACGGCTGCAGAAGCTATTGGCGGCGATGTAGTGACCCTGGAATCAGACTTATCGGTGCCTGACTCAGGTCGGAAATTCATTGAAAACGCGACGGCCGCGTTGGGTCATCTAGACATTCTCGTTACCAACGCTGGGGGCCCTCCTCCGGGCACCTTTGAAGATACGGATCTCGATGCTTACCAGGCTGCTTTCGACATGAATTGTCGGGCCATGATTGAGATGTGTCGCACTGCCATACCCGCTATGCGTGAACGTCGGTGGGGCCGTGTCTGTGCCATCACTAGTGTCGGCGTCAAACAACCGATCGGGTATTTGATGGCCAGTTCAGTAGCTCGTGCGGGTCTGACGAGTTTTCTTAAGATCACAGCTCGAGAAGTCGCGGCAGATGGGGTAACCGTTAATTCCGCTCAACCAGGTACCCATTGGACAGACAGGGTCGCGAAGATCGTGCCGGATAAAGAAACTGCTGCCTCTTCCGTACCAGCACGAATTACCGGGGACCCCGACGATTTCGGCGCAGCGGTGGCCTTTCTGTGTTCTGAACAGGCAAAGTTTATTACGGGAACAGGTTTGTTGGTTGATGGAGGCCAAGCTGCGGGCCTCCTGGATTGAGAAGAGCCACATCAAAGAGAAGGCAGCTAGAAGCAACACCTTTTCAATGATGTGAGGGGAGAGTTCCGTCAGGAAATCCCGGCAGCGTCCAGTGCCCTTCGAGTGAGGACTCTGGCGAGATGCGCACGGTATTCAGGTGACGCGTTGAGGTCTGTGGGGGCATCGGTTCCTTCGGCCGCCTGCTCCGCAGCTTCCGCGGATGAAGCTCCTCCAGCTAACGCTGCTTCCACGGCGTCTGCGCGCAAAGGGGTGGAACCCATGTTGACCAAAGAGACCCGGGTTGCACCCTCCACTTGGACGGCCGCAACTCCTACGATCGCCCAATCCTGTGCGCGACGATTGAACTTCTGGTAATTCCAAGAATCTCCGGGGGCCTTCGGCACCCTGATTTCGGTCACCATCTCCTCGTCTGTGAGAGCGGACTCAAAGTAGCCAGTGAAGAACTCCGATCCTTGGATTTCGCGCTCTCCGGCCGGTCCCTGAGCGATCAACGAGCCACCCAAAGCGAGCATGGCGGCGGGAAGGTCTGACGCCGGATCTGCGTGAGCCAATGAACCGCCGATGGTTCCTCTATGCCTTACCTGTGGATCTCCTACCTTGCTCGCTACATGAGCCAGAATCGGACACTGCGACAACAGCAGCTCGCTTGTTTCAAGGCTTCGGTGCGTGGCTAGGGCTCCGATCGCGACGTGGTCGTCGCGATCGTCGATGTAACTGAGGTCTCCGACTTGTCCTATATCTACCAAGACGGTCGGGACAGCGAGTCGGAGCTTCATCATGGGAATTAGGGAGTGGCCTCCTGCGAGGAGTTTCGCTTCATCACCGTATTCGGCGATCAGTGCGACAGCCTCCTCAGATGAGCCGGCTCTCTTGTAGTCAAAGGCTGCTGGAATCATTCATCAAGCCTTTCAACTAACGTCCTGGCCGCTACAGGCCAGGACTGCCTTGACAATGTTGTGGTAGCCAGTGCATCGGCATAGGTTGCCTTCGAGGCCCTCACGAACCTCGGCTTCAGTCGGCGCAGAGTTCTCTTCTAGAAGCGAACAAGCTGCCATCACCATGCCCGGGGTGCAGTACCCGCATTGCAAACCGTGGTGGTCACGGAAGCTCTCCTGCATGGGGTGGAGTTGATCGGCAGAGGGAGCAAGCCCTTCGATTGTGGCTACTTCCTGTCCGTCGGCCTGCACCGCAAGCATGGTGCAAGACTTGACTGATTCACCGTTGACGTGAACGGTGCAAGCTCCACAAGATGACGTGTCGCAACCTACATTCGTACCGGTGAGCCCAAGTTCCTCGCGTAGGTAATACACGAGCAACGTGCGCGGCTCCACATCGGTGACGCTGGTCGCGCCGTTGACCGTGACGCTGATCTCCACAATTGTCCCCTTACTTCAACCGTCGGGCAGCCTCTCGGCCGGCCCCAATCATGCCCCATCAGAGGCGCTAGTGCTGCACCGAAGGGGTTTCTAATTTCTTCAACCAAGATTCGGCCGGACATTTGTGTTATTCAAACATCGGGTCTGGGCCATGGACTATCTCCGGCCTCTTCGACCGTGAGACAAACCCGTTGTTGATTTTCAGAGCTATAAGCACCTAATTCAAAAGGAAATTAGATAAGTTTCTGGGGATGGCAGTGGTGGACTCAGACAAACAAACCCTCGCAAAGACGAAGATTCAGATATTAGAAAACGCTCGTCAACTATTCGCTACGCACGGCTACGACGGAACTTCCATACGCCAATTGACCGCCGGTCTGAACATCACGCCCGCTGCTCTCTACTATCACTTTGCCTCCAAGAACGAGGTACTGGAGGGCCTTGCCGAAAAGTTGCATAACGGCAGCGATGCCCTACTTGACCGAATCCGTGATTTCGATCAGACCCCTGAAGCCATGAGCGAGGCGCTGGGTCAGTACTACGATTTGCTCGCCGATGACATCCACGTGTTTCGCTTGGTGTACAACGATGCAGCGATACAACACAGTCCTATTGGGCAAAGATTGCGTGCTCAGGCTCGAGAGTTCTACGCCTATCTGGTTGGGCCCGAGCCGTCGGTGGAGGATCGAATGCGAGCAGCGGGGGCGGTCGGCATTATTCGACTCTCGTTAGAGCAGCGGGGAGTGGAGCCAGCGCAATACAGAGACGTCATCGTTGACCGGGCTTTTCGCGTGATGACTGACGTCTAGCGGGGCCGCAACCCTCTGGTGGATCATTGCGAAGTACCGGTGATTAGAAAGTCGACTCCCGGTAAATACCATGCACGCGGCAAGTTGATGATGTCCGCGGGGACGACAATTCGAAAGATTTCGTCCCCTTCGTGCACAAGCGACATTTGCTCGCGGGCATAACGTTCCACGACTTTGGGATCCCGCGCGCGTGCTAGTTGCAATTTGAGTTCTTCGCGTCGCTCTTGAAGTTCGATTACCTCCCGCTTCGCGCGTTCGATGCTTTTCCCCTGGTCGCGATATTGGCGGATCGGGAGCAGCGATGCTGCGGCCACGACCACCGCGGCTACTAACACCAAGGAGATGGCTGTTCTTCGTCCCAGTCGACCAAGCCGAAATCTCGCACTGGTGGATCGGAGGAAGCGGCTCAACTCAGAGGTCAAAGCCCCGAGCCAGGAGTCACTAGCCGCGCGGTCTGGACCTCTAGTCCAGCGCCAACGCGGCACGGCCCCTGTAGGCCGCAGCTTCACCTAAGTCTTCTTCGATGCGCAGCAGCTGGTTGTACTTGGAAACCCGATCAGATCGAGCGGGGGCTCCGGTCTTGATCTGGCCGCAGTTGGTGGCGACGGCCAGATCCGCGATCGTCGTGTCTTCAGTCTCGCCTGATCGGTGAGACATGACGCTGGTGTAGCCGCTGGTTGCCGCTAATTCCACAGTTTCTAGGGTTTCGGTCAGCGTCCCTATTTGGTTGACCTTTATGAGAATCGAGTTTGCAATTCCGCGGGACACGCCGTGTTCCAGCCGCGCGCTGTTAGTTACGAATAGGTCATCTCCAACCAGTTGAACTTGTTGACCAAGTGCGGAAGTGAGCGCTGTCCAGCCATCCCAATCTTCTTCATCCATTCCGTCTTCAATAGAGACGATCGGGTATCGATCGCACAGCTCGGTGAGGTAGTCAGCGAAGTCATTCGAGTCAAGAGTTCTCCCTTCGCCACTGAGTTCGTATCGGCCTTCGTGACAAAATTCTGATGCGGCTGCGTCGATCGTCAATACAACATCTTCTCCAGGTCTGAAGCCAGCACGTTCTATAGCTTCGACTAATAGGGCCAAAGCTTCCTCGTTGCTTGCTAGATCTGGGGCAAATCCGCCTTCGTCACCGATCGCCGTGGACAAACCGCGATCTGTTAATACCGATTTCAGGGAGTGATAGGTCTCTACTCCCCATCGGAGAGCCTCCGAAAACGACGCCGCTCCTACGGGCATAATCATGAACTCTTGAAGGTCGACGTTATTGTCGGCGTGTTCGCCGCCATTGATGACGTTCATCATTGGCACGGGGAGTACATGGGCGTTTGCGCCGCCGATGTAACGGTAGAGAGGTGCTCCGGTTTCAGCTGCGGCGGCGTGTGCTGCGGCCAATGAAACTCCTAGAAGAGCGTTTGCTCCAAGTCGCTTCTTATTCTCGGTGCCGTCAAGGTCGATCATGGTCCAATCGAGAGCACGTTGGTCGTGGGCGTCGAGCCCAAGCAATGCGTGAGCGATTTCTGTGTTGATGTTGTGGACCGCTGTCAACACCCCTCTGCCTTGAAATCGTTTATCTCCGTCTCGCAGCTCAACCGCTTCGAATTGTCCGGTCGAGGCGCCTGAGGGGACTTGGGCACGTCCTCTGAAACCGCTTTCCAATTCAACTTCAGCCTCAACCGTCGGATTTCCTCGGGAGTCGATGACCTCTCGACCCAGCACCTTCACGATGCTGCTCATCAGAATGCTCCGGAAACGGTTGAGGGACGGAAAGGATTCATAAGGTCAGAACCGATGGTAGCTCTGGCTAGAAGCAATATCGCAGGCTGAACTTAACCTTTGTTTTGTTCCGCGGCTTTGATTTTCGCCCATTGGGTCACTAACTGTTCTTTGTCGGGCATCGGAGTGTCGGGATCTCGAGCGAAGATGTGAGGGTGCCGGCGGATCATTTTGTCTCGGATGCCGTAGGCCACGTCAGCAATGTCAAATAGGCCTTCTTCTTCTCCAATAGCGCTATGCAGCATTACGTGAAAAAGTAAGTCCCCAAGCTCTTCGATAAGTCCCTCCATTGAACCGTCGCCGCGCTCCATCAGTTCGATGGCCTCGACTACTTCTTCGGCTTCCTCAATTAGGCCGGCAATCAAACTTGAGTGGGTTTGATCTTGGTCCCACGGGCATTCCGCTCTCAATTGGCCAACCAAATCATGCAGTTTGGCCATTGCTTGGCCAGAGCGTGGTCTGGGTATTTCTGGGATCCACAGGGATGTCAGGTGATCCGGGTCGAATCCTCGGTCCAGTTCAGTCCATTCGATATCAAAGATGGCTTCGTCGGTGGATCCAAGTCGCTGCAGGACGGTCACTACAGGGGGTTCGGCGACATCTAGAGAAAGCTTGATATCTGATAGTACGAACCTATCGTCACATTGAGCGACCAAAATTGGGCCCGTCAAGTCAACAATTCTTGACTCGAATTGTTGGCCATCGACAATGGTGACGGTGCTTTCGACGGGGTCTACCTTCAATCTCTCCCACGCTAAATCAAGGAAGGACACACCTGGCAGAATTTCGAGTTTGATCTCGTTTCTAAGCCGAAGTAGCTCAACGGTGCGTTCTGCCACCAAGGGCGACCCGGGTACTAGGTATGCGATCTCGCTGTGTTGTTCTGCCTCGGACACCAGTTGGTCGACGATTGCGTCGTAAACCTCAGCTATCGAGTCAGACGAGTTGTAGAGGTGATCAAACGATTTCAGATCAGCGAACGCGCCGGCAGATGGGTGGTTTCGGGTGCGAAGGTACGTCGGGCGGGTTGCTACCAACTTGTGTACCGCTGGCGACAAGAAGTCGATGTCCCCGGGCCCAAGTCCTGCGACGATTATTTCCGACAAATTCCCATTACCGAACAGGCGCTACTGATAAAGCAGTTGAGTCCCAGGTTCCTATGTTCGGGTCAACGGTGACTTGGTATTCGGTGACGAGGTCACCCAGTACCTGCTGTGCGAACGGACCCAGCGCTGCTGGGTCTTTCTCGTCGTCGAGCAACTCTCGGACGACAAAGATCAGCCAAAGGCGGCCAGTCGGGCTGTACTCCGACGGCATGGTAACTATTTCTGAAATATCCCCAGAGGACATTTCGCCGAGCGGAGCCGCTGTTTCCCCGAATGTGCTGGCCCAAGTAAGCAAGTTCGCGCAGCCGACATCCCCGTCGGGCGAGTTAGTGGTGCCTGGGGCGTTCATCTCTCCAGCAACTATTGGGGGCGGCTCTTCGGCGGTCAACCTTTCTTGCGCGACTTTCGCTTCCGCTTCGGTTGCGACTGCGATGAGGGTGATGCAGTGGGGTGTCGAGAATTTTTCGAGCCGGGGATCTGCTTGAAATGCCTTTTCTCTGGCCCAATCTTCGAAGCCGCCGGCAAGATGCGCCTGGACTTGTGAGTTCAGTCGCTCGTCGTCAACTTCAAATTCGACGGCGAATCCAGCGTCGTGAATTGCTACGGCGGCCAAACGGAGTCTCAACATGGATGTAAGTCGGGCCGTAAATAACTCGTTCCTTGGGTTCGCGGGGTCGATGAGGCCGCTAGGGGGAGAATCCGCCAAGCTGGCAAGAACCTCCTCGACGGTGATGTCACCTTGTGGATGAGACGCTACGACCTTGGCGGGGTCCGTTAACGCTATTGCCGTCTGGTAGTCGCTGCGTAGCGCTACCCCATCATCGTCTTGGTCGATGCGGTCGAAGATTTCATCACGCGACAGTTCATCTTCAGAGTTGGAAGGGCTACCGCACGCTGCAACGGTCATTGCTAATAGGCAAAGGGAAGCTATCGCCAGAGGGCGGTGGGGCTTGGAGAAGAAGTGAACCACGGCCGAAAGGCTAGGCGTTGAACGTGTTAATCGGCGGGCCGGAGTTCGCGAAGAAAGGCAAAGACCTCACCGGGTAACTGTTGACCGGCCTTGTTCGCATGTAGCGTCAACTCCTTGAGGTCTTCCTTGTAAGTGCCTCCTTTGTACGGCCCGTCCTTTAATAAGCGCTTGAATCGGACCTGTTCGCTGTGTCTCAGTTCAATGGGCGACAGTCGTACTCGATCGCGGTTCGCGACGCTGATGTCTCTCACTCCCAGACGAGCGCATTCAGCTCTGAGTAACCCGATGTGGAGCAGGGTCTGTGCCGGTTCTGGAACGCGCCCATATCTGTCAACCCATTCAGCTTCTATGTCGGCGACTTCGACCAGTTCAGTCACTCCGGCGAGCCGTCGATATGCCTCGAGGCGTTGCTCTTCGAGATACACATAGTCCTCTGGAAGGTAAGCCTGGATGGGCAGGTCGATATTAATTTCCCGTGATTGTCCGAGAGGCTCACCCTTCAGTTCTGCGACTGCCTCAGTAACCATCTCGCAGTAAAGGTCATATCCCACGGCAGCGATGTGGCCCGATTGAGCACCTCCGAGAAGATTGCCTGCACCGCGAATTTCGAGGTCTCGCATCGCAATTCGAAAGCCTGAGCCCAACTGTGTTGCTTCTCCAATGGTCCTTAGGCGCTCGAAAGCTTTCTCTGTCAGAGTTCGGTTGGGTGGATAGAAAAGGTACGCGTACGCTCGTTGCCCGGATCTTCCTACCCGGCCACGAATCTGGTGTAGTTGACCGAGACCCATCATGTCGGCTCGGTCGACGACGAGCGTATTGACGCTTGGCATATCGATGCCTGATTCGATGATGGTGGTGCAGACAAGGACGTCGTAGTGTCGCTCCCAGAAATCAATAACTATCTGCTCCAATGATCCTTCGTCCATCTGTCCATGGGCGACGCCGATACGCGCCTCAGGAACCATTTGCCGCAGTTCGTCTGCAACTTCGGCAATGTCTTCCACTCGGTTGTGAACAAAAAAAACTTGGCCTTCACGGAGGAGTTCTCGTCTGATCGCCTCAGCTACTGCTCTGTCGTCGTATTCGCCGACATGGGTGAGTATTGGTAGTCGTTCGGCTGGGGCGGTGTGCAAGAGAGAGAGATCTCGAATCCCTGTGAGGCTCATTTCCAGTGTTCTGGGTATTGGAGTGGCGGTTAGCGTTAATACGTCGACGTCGGTTTTGAATTTCTTGATGGCTTCCTTATGTGAGACCCCAAATCTCTGCTCCTCGTCCACAACTAATAGACCCAGGTCCTTAAATTGGACGTCTTGTGATAACAGCCGGTGAGTACCAATCAACACATCGACGTCGCCTTCGGCTGTTTCAGCGATCACGCGTCGTTGTTGGGCGGGTGTTAGGAATCGACTTAATGCTTCGACTCTTACTGGATGGTTAGCGAACCTTTCGGTGAACGTCTGATGGTGCTGTTGAGCCAGAAGAGTGGTCGGTACTAGGACCGCTGCCTGTTTTCCGTTAGCCGCGGCACTAAAAGCTGCTCGCATTGCAACTTCTGTTTTGCCGAAACCGACGTCGCCGCATATGAGCCTGTCCATGGGGTGAGGCGATTCCATGTCGGTAAGCACATCTTGAATGGCGGTTAACTGGTCAGGCGTTTCCTGAAAAGGAAAAGATTCTGAGAGCTCGTTCACCCATGGTGTATCCGAGGGAAACGAATACCCGGGAGTATTTAGCCGAGATTGATAGAGCACCACCAGCTCTTGGGCAATTTCAGAAACGGCGTTGCGAACGCGGGCTTTTTGTTTCGCGAAGTCGGTGCCGCCCATTCGGCTCAGGGTTGGTGTTTCCCCTCCCGTGTATGGTCGGATCAGTTCGATCTGGTCGCTGGGCAGGTAAAGCTTGTCGGTTCCTCTGAAGTCAAGCACGAGATAATCGCGTTCGGAACCCATGAGAATCCGGTGCTCCATGCCCCGGTAACGAGCGACACCATGGTGGTGATGTACAACGTGATCATCGGGTTGCAAATCTTCGAAGGTTCGTTGTGACCCTGATCGCGGACGCGGGGTCCGGTGAGTTCTGCGGCGACCCGTGATGTCGCGTTCTGTGAGGACGGCCAATGCGAGGGTGGGAGCGATGAAGCCGCTTTCGAGCGGCGAGGCGATCACGTGTCCACCAGCTTCGCCATCGTAGGAGGTTGTTGTGTGTACCCGAAGGTCGATACCTTCGGAGCGCAAAGTTTTTGCCATGCGTTGAGCTGACCCTGCACCGTCTGCTGCAACAATTAGACGTTGGCCCGTCGTGGTCGAGAGTTCTCGTAATTGATCAAGGAGGCGCTGCGGGTTGCCGGAGGCGGTCTCCCAAGGCGACGTTTCAAATCTAGGTTGAGTGGGTCCTGTCGGGGTGCTGTCAATCGTCCATACACCAGCGACACAGTTCTTCAGCATTCGTTCGAACGAGACATGAAGGGCGGGAAAACTCCGTGGGTTCCCGTCGTAGTCAGCCGCTTGCCAGGTTTCGGCAAGCGTTCGTGCCAGGTCCGTTTCCTCAGCTATCAAATCTGAAGATCGATCCTTGAGACGCTTGGGTTCGATGAGCAAAACCAACGCCTCGGGGTTCAGTAGGTCAGCAAGAACTAGTTCCTCGCGAGCGAGCCAAGGCAGCCATGACTCCATCCCGTCGAATAGCTCGCCGTTTGCGATGCGTTCCCAATGATCTCTTCCCCAGGGTTCACTTGCGATCAGTTCCTTCGCGCGCGAGCGAAGGGTGGGAGTTGGTCGCATTTCTCGAGCGGGAAAGATAGTGACTGAATTTATTTCTGCCGTAGATCTTTGATCTGCGACCGAAAACTCGGTCAAGCGTTCGACTTCGTCCCCCCACAAGTCAACTCTGACGGGAGCATCGCTCGTCGATGGAAAGATATCCATGATGCCGCCTCTAACAGCGAACTCGCCTCTGTGTTCAACTTGAAATTCGCGGCGGTAACCGAGAGCAACCAGTGATCCGGAAAGCGTGGAAAGGTCAGCGGTTCCTCCGCGATGCACTTCGAGGAATGCAATGTCTGGCGCATCTGGAGTTAAGCGCTGGAGTAGGGCTCTGATTGGCGCTACAACGACTTCTGGAGAATGGCCCTCCTTCAAGCGGTGTAATAAATCAAGTCGGTGTCCCATGGTTTCTATACCAGGACTGACTCTTTCGAACGGAAGTGTTTCCCATGCGGGGAAGACTCCAACCCGGTCTGCTCCCAACCAGACCTTCAGATCGTTGCTTAGCATCTCGGCATCGTTGGCGGTCGGAGTTACCACCAGGACTGGGGCCTGATCAGATGTTTCGGCAATGCCTGCGACGAAGAATGCCCGCGCTGCCTCGGCTACCGCTACTTCCGCGGTCTTTCTGCCGATTAACTGGTCTAGAACACTGTTGTCAGAAATTTGACCGGGTAACGATGAAAGAAGCCCATCAGGGTTCACGGTGACAAACCGTTGATGTCGTTCATTGCCTGATCTACACCGTCTTTGGTGATTTTTTCGACGGCGTCCGCTCCCATCTGAACGGCTGCATCCAGTAGTAAGCGATCTGCTTTGGATGGTTTCTTAAGCACCCAGTCTTTGCCTGCCTGTGGATTCGGTGGTTTACCGATCCCAATCCTCACCCGAACGAAATCGTCTGTTCCGAGATGCTGACGGATCGACTTGAGTCCGTTGTGACCCGCTGCCGAACCACCAAGTTTCACTTTGACACGTCCGGGCTCTATGTCTAGTTCGTCATGAACGACGATCAGGCGACTCACTTGAGCAACACCGTTTCGGCGGATCAGCGGAGCCACTGACTCCCCGCTCAAGTTCATGAACGTGGTTGGGCATGCCAAGACAACACGAAGGCCTGAAGGGTTAGTCGTGGCTACCCGAGATCGATCGGATCGCGAAAAACGAAGAGAAACTCCCGCGATCTCGGATAGTCGTTCAATGACCTCATATCCCAGATTGTGTCGCGTACCTAGGAACTGATCACCGGGATTACCGAGCCCCAATACGAGGTAGTCCGCCGGCGTGCCGCGCCGCTCTGCGGCACGACGAAAGACCGACATTACCGGCCAACTTAACGATCGTCGCCAGCGTCGTCGCCAGCTTCTTCAGCGCTATCTGAGGCTTCGCCGTCGAGTTCTTCGCCCTCTTCAAGCTCATCGGACTCTTCGTCTTCCACTTCTTCAGCTGCAACGGCTGCCCTACTGCGTTGACCGATAGCGATAAGCGCGTCGTCTTCGACCTGAGCGATGACACCACTTCCCATTTCTATGACCGACACACGGACTGGGTTGTCGATGGACATTTCTGAGATATCAACTTCAAAAAGTTGGGGAATGTTGCCGGCGGGGGCTTCAACGGTAAGTGTCATCATTTGTTGCTGAACGACGGCGCCTTCTTGAACTACGAGCGCGGCCTCCCCCACCAGGCTGATCGGGACGTCGACCACCAGGCGCTGGTCTAGGTCGATGAGCATGAAGTCGACGTGGGTAACCCGATTAGCGATGGGGTCACGCTGCATATTTTTGACGATAGTCAGATAATCGCTGCCATCGACATCAAGTGTGATCACTGCGTTGGGGCCTGCGGCGTTTAGCGCGGCACGAAACTTCGGTCTATCGAGCGTCACCGGAAGTGGGTCAGAGCCCTGACCGTAAACAATCGCTGGAATCTTGTCGCTGCGGCGAAGACTTCGCGATGAACGACTACCGAGTGTTCGGCCGGTCTCAGCCTCAAGCTTCAGATCTGATGACATCGCTAACCGCTCCTGCGAATAAGAACAACGGGTCTTCTTCTTCCGAAGCCGTCCCGTGGCGGCTGACCATTGTATTGCCAGCGGCTACGCATCACTCACTCCTCAACAAGCAAGTGTCTTATGAGAGATTTTCGCCGTCAAAGATTTCAGATACAGAAGTGTCCTCAAACACCGATTCAAGAGTGTCGGCGAGAATACCAGCGGCACTCAGTATCTCTAGTTTGTCGAAACGTTTCGCTTCGGGAACAGGCACCGTATCGGTCACGATGACCTTGCTCAATGATGAAGATTTGAGTCGATCCACAGCTGGGCCAGAGAAAACAGCGTGTGTTGTGGCGCACAACACCTCCGAAGCTCCATGTTCAATGAGGGTGTCGACGGCGGCGCAAATCGTTCCCGCGGTGTCAACCATGTCATCGACAATGACGCAAGTCCGATCGCTGACATCGCCCATCACCCCTAACGCTTCTACCTCGTTTTCTGCGTGTAGAGAGCGACGCTTGTAAATCGTGGCGACTTCGCAGTCCAGTCGCTTCGCGTACCGTTCGGCGACCTTAACCCGACCTGTATCGGGCGAAACAACAACCGATCCCGGAGGAATCATGGACCGCAAATGGTCGATGAGTACAGGCGCCGCGGTGAGATGGTCGACCGGACCTTCGAAGAATCCTTGAATTTGTCCGCTGTGTAGGTCGATGCTTACGAGACGGTCCGCGCCTGCTCGCCGCAGGAGGTCTGACACTAGTCGTGCTGTTATGGGCTCTCGGCCCTGTGCTTTGCGGTCTTGTCGGGCGTAACCGTAGAAGGGCGCCACGGCCGTAATGCGCTTTGCCGAAGCCCGCCGAGCCGCGTCCACCATGATCAGATGTTCCATGATTGCATCGTTGACGCTCATGCCTTCAGTTGCGGCGTGAGATTGAATGATGAACACGTCACCACCGCGCACTGATTCTTGGAAGCGGCACTTGATTTCGCCGTTGGCGAAGTCAACGAGTCCAGGATCGCCAAGCTCAATACCTAGGTGTCCAGCGATTTCGTTCGCGAGAGCAGGGTTAGCTCGACCTGTGAATAGGTGTAGGCGCTTCTTGGTGACGAGTTCCATCGCAACTCCAAATTCAGGATGAGTTATAGAACGGTCCCGCGACAGTACCCGACGCGGCCTCGACTCCCGAGTCCAATACAGCGTATGGGCCGATTCGACGAGTATCACCGATCTGTGCTTCGCCAGTCGAGGTCGATCGAATTTCGGACTTGGCGCTTACGTGGGTGTCGGTCAGACGCACTTCCAGAGCCCCTGGCTAGCTTCCCCGGTCACGCGATCAACTTGGAGGAGGGTGTTGGAAGCAGCGTCATGTGCGATGCGAGCTGAACCGTCGCGTCGATGTAAGTCGCTTCTGCCTCCGACATCGTGACATCGGCAGCCATTCATTTGTTATTGGTTCGCTGCCGCATTACGGCCTCGCATTCCGCCAGTTGCTGACGGTCATTGACTCCGCGGACCTCGTCAGGGTCGTCAGTGGTTAAGGCGGCTATCGAGTGACCAGTGTCCCGCAGGACCTTGATGACGTCGGTCAAGTAGTACTCGCCCTGAGCGTTTTGGCTATCGACCTTTTCGAGGGCGCCTACGAGCGCGCTGCGATCGAAGCAATAAATCGAGGCGTTGACTTCGAGGATCTCGAGTTCGGCTGTTGTCGCATCGGCGTGTTCGATGATCCGGTCTATTTGACCCTGTTCGTCACGCACTACTCGCCCATATCCGGAAGGATTTTCAAGCTTTGCGGTCAATAGCGTCGCTGCCGCCCGTGAATCGACATGCTCGCGGTGCAGCGCTATTAGCGTTGAAGATGTGAGAAGTGGCGCGTCACCCGGGAGAACAATCAGGTCAAAGTTTTCGTCGTCGAGTTCACGAGGCTCATAGGCCCCCAGACCTACATAGACAGCATCTCCCGTGCCGCGTTGAATAATTTGCTCTGCGAAGTTGACTCGCGTGGGATCGGCGGCGTGTTCATGCAACGCCTTCGCAACTGCCTCGGCCTCGTACCCGACGACTACTACTGTGCTTTCTATATCGAGTGCCTCGAGCGTTTCCATGACGTAGCGGATCATGGGCCGACCGCAGAGAAGGTGAAGTGGCTTGGGCCGTGCCGATTGCATGCGCGATCCTCTGCCTGCAGCAAGCACCATCGCCCCTATGCGACGTTCGGATGAAAGTCGGTTCACGTCGAACGGTTCCATTCCTTGGAGCGGGTGATAGCAACAAGAATTTAGTCGCGGCACGCCAGCTCGGGGAGGAGGGCTCGAACCTCCATTGTCGGGACCAAAACCCGATGTCCTACCTGTTGAACGATCCCCGACCATCGATGCGCGGATCGCGCACGGTCGACGGGTCTAGCCTAACGATGGCAGACGTCCTATTTGGGTCGTGCGAGGGAACAAACCCTCCGAATGTCACGTTGGGTCTTGCTGGCGCTCCAGCTACCATGCACATCCACATGGGATCCCTTGTCAAAAAGCGTCGTAAGCGCATGCGAAAGAAAAAGCACAAGAAGATGCTTCGACGCACGCGTTATCAACGCCGTAACAAATAACTATCTCAGGGTTTATCAGTTCAGCCTTTAGACGCTTCAGTTCGTTACGCGATGGATGGCATAGTGCGCACAGTTTGTGAGGCAACGCCTCGATGCACGATGGTCTCGTGGCGGCCTTCAACAAACCAGGCGCCGCCGCTTCCGGCCAAGCGGGCTCTCATCCCCGTCGCTTCGCTCAAAATGTCTCTCCACTCTGCCAACTGGGGCTCTACTTCGACTGCAGCATCTTCGAGGTCGTTGCCGTGTGGTCCTGTCGGTCCGTTGAGCTCGTCCCAAGTTCGATATACCTCTGGAGTGGATATACCTATCGGTGGAATCAGAATGGTGATCTCTTGATCCAAGTGGGGTAGGGGATCAATTAGCTCTCCGATTCCTTGAACGCGGGCTCTACCCCCTTGGAGGCAGAAAGCTACATCGGCTCCGAGAGCTGAAGCCGCGATCGGGTCGTCAAAACCAGCCCATCGTAGGATCGCGGCGGCGTCTGCTGAACCTCCTCCCAGACCAGCTCCGGCGGGGATCTTTTTTTCGATAGTTACGCCAGCTTTACGATCTACTAGGTCTAGTGCGCGTGTAACCAGATTGTTTTCGGTGACGGGTATCTCTAAACCAGATCCAGCTGAGCGGACTACCAAGTCCGAACCCTTCGACAGAAGAAGTTCGTCGCACAGATTGATCGAGACCATCTCTGCATCAATCAGGTGGTAACCGTCGCTGCGAACTCCCGTTACACGTAACGAAAGGGTGAGCTTGGCGGGCGCGATCAGACGGGTCACGGTCATGGTTGTGTGCTTATGGAGATGCGAGCGAGTGCGAGCCAGTCGAGTAGGTCCAACTCTTCCGGTCTGGAGGTAGGCGCTATGTTCGCTCTTTCCATAGCTTCTTTATCAACGTGTCCTTTCAAACTTTTGCGAAGCATCTTGCGACGTTGGTTAAAGGCAACTCGAAGAAGTTTTATCAGTTGGTCTTCGACTTCCATTTCGATGCTGCGATCAATTCTTTCGATTGCTACCAGCGCGGAACTAACGCGCGGCCGCGGGTAGAAGACGGAAGGCCCGACAATGCCGACGATCGAAGCATTCGCCCTGAGAGCAACGCGAACCGACACTGCTCCATACGCTGAGTCTCCGGCAGCTGCGGCCAATCGTTCACCGGCCTCTTGTTGGACCATGACAAGCATGCGACTAACCGATGGAACTTCATCGAGCACTGTGAGCACGACCGAGGTTGCGATGTTGTACGGGAGGTTTGCTACCAGATCCCATCCGTGGCCAGGGACGGCTTCGTCCCACCTTAGGTCGCGCACGTCGGCGTGAATAACGCGAGCATCGTCGCCGACGAGAGTGGTCAGAATTGGAATCAAGGCCTTATCGGTCTCGATAGCGGTTACCTGGGCTCCAGTTTCGATCAAGGCGAGGGTCAGGGATCCGAGGCCTGCACCAATTTCGACGACCCGACTCTCGGATCCGACGCGAGATAGGCGTGCTATACGGCGCACCGTGTTGGGGTCGACTACAAAGTTTTGGCCGAGGCTTTTCTTCGGGCCAACTTCTGCTTCATCAAGTAGACGGCGAACGTCAGCGAGAGACAAGGTCATTGCCTAATTTGCCACCTCATCCAACCAAAATATTTCTTGCACCCGGGCCAACCGTTCCAGCCTTGAGCTTGCCACAGCAGATTCGCCCTATAGATCTGTTCTTCCTTAGTGGCATGGGCTGGGTTTCCAGTCCCTCCAACCCACTGCCACGAGCCCAAGGCGAACTGTAGGCCCCCGAAATACCCGTTTCCGGTGTCCACATCCCAGGTGCGACGCGATTCGCACCATGCGATGCGGTCCCACATGTCCAAGGTTGGCCAACTATTCAGGTAGGGCTGCCCGAATATCATTGGATCAACGTTCGGTTCTGTGGATTCGAGTTCAGGTTCTTCGGTATTAGGAACCGTGGTTGGGGCGTTCGTGGTCGGCGCGAGGCTTGTTGCAACTGTGCTCGCCACGACTACCGAGGTTGATGTGGTCACAGGGCTTTCGCGAACCACCGTCGTTGAGGAGACCGCAACCGTCGAGGTTGATGTCGTCACAGGGCTTTCGCGAACCACCGTCGTTGAGGAGACCGCAACCGTCGAGGTTGATGTCGTCACAGGGCTTTCGCGAACCACCGTCGTTGAGGAGACCGCAATCAGCGATGTCGACGTCGCTGAAGAGCCCTCTAAATCCATAGCCACTCGCGTGCCGGAGAAAAGGCTTCCCACCAGCGATACGGCAAGGCCTCCTAGCCGAAATCCAGCTTCGGAAAGATCCGGCAACGGGGCCTCTGCGACGGCGCGACCAACCGGAGGTGAGGTTTCTCTATAGGTGCTCCTTGTGGAGTCGTTGATTGCCATCACGACAACAACAACGACCAAAGCCGCCAATAGAGAGCGAACGATCACTCCTCGCCGCAACTTTTGACGCATAGGTTGCACCGCCACCCACTCCACATCGCAGCCGGTTAACCGAGCCTACTGACATCTGACGAACGCCGAGTTACCTCGCGAACCGATAAATCGTTGAAGCGTTATTCCATGACTCTGTGGCGACCGTTTCAATTTCAACTCCCCGCGCTAGCGCCACGCCCGCGCCTACCAGTGCCACCCACCCCGGGCGGTTCTGCTTGCCACGTTTGGGAACCGGCGCGAGGTATGGAGCGTCAGTCTCCACCATGTATCGATCGGCGGGGGTTAGGGCTGCTGCAGCGCGCAACTCGGGGGCGTTAGGGAAGGTAATAATTCCGCTAAAGGACAAACTTGCGCCACGTTCAAGTCCGGACTTCGCCTCTTCAGGGCCACCCGTAAAGCAGTGAAAAACAGTGCGTTCAGGAACCCCCTCAGCGTCGAGAATGTCGAACGTGTCCTTCCACGCCTCCCTTGTGTGGATGACTAGCGGGAGTCGGTAGCGGTGGGCTAATTGGATTTGATCAGCAAACACTTGTCGTTGGGTGTCTCGGGGTGAGTTGTCATAGTGGTAGTCGAGACCACATTCTCCGACCGCTACAACCCCCGACGAGGAAAGAAGGGTTTCGAGGCCATCGATTCCTTCGTCAGCGGCGTGAGGGTGAACCCCGGCCGTGGCCCATACGCCTTCAAATCGGTTGGCCTTACTGCAACACGTGATGCTGTGTTCTACGGAAGTTCCCACATCTATGAGCCGCTCCACACCAAGCTTCCTTGCTTCTTCCACCACTTCGGCGGCACGGTCACCATCGTCTGGTAAGTGACAGTGATTGTCCGTCCAGCGCATTTCATTTACTTGAGTCGAGGAAATAGCGGTTCTCCTTTGACCACCGAGAGTCCAGCGGGATATCGGCCCCACTCAATACTTTCAGGAAGACGCTGTTCTTCGGCTTCATCGGCGAGCCCAATACGGCGACGAATTTCAGCACACGCATCTGGGACAGCAGGCGACGCGAGGATCGACACGATGCGCAATACCTCAAGGGCGTCACCCAAAATAGCCTCGACTTCAGAGCCAGGTTCCGCCTTCCAGGGTTCAGCTTCTTCTAGGAACGCATTGGTCTCTCGGATAATCCTCCAAGTTGCGTCGAGAGCTTCTGAAGGCGATACCCGCTCCCAACATTCTGCAATTGTCACGTATTCATGTGCCACGACAGAAGCAAGCGGGCTGTCTGGACGCGCTGCTGTTCCGACACCACCACATTTCGAGCCAACCACCGTCGTGACCCGGCTGAGCAAGTTGCCGAGGTTGTTGGCGAGGTCCGCGTTGTATCGGGTAGTCATGCCTTCATGACTGAAGTCACCATCTGGACCGAACATTTGATCATGGAGGAAGTGGTGTCGAACTCCATCAACGCCAAAATCCGCAACTAAATCAGCGGGCGCAATTTGGTTGAGTCGGGTTTTGGACATCTTCTCGCCGCCAACGAGCAAGAAGCCGTGAACATGGACTCGCTTAGGAGGTGTCAGGCCGGCGCTCATCAGCATCGCAGGCCAGTAGACACAATGGAAGCGAAGAATATCTTTGCCTATCAGATGAATTGCTGGCCAGTATCTAGAAAATACTGATGGGTCGTCAACATATCCCGCCGCAGTGATGTAGTTGGTGAGCGCGTCAAACCAGACATAAGTGACGTGATCCGAGTCCCAGGGAAGAGGAATTCCCCAGTCGATCGAAGTTCTGCTGATTGAGAAGTCCTGCAGTCCCTGGTTGATGAATCCCAATGCTTCATTTCGCTTTGTTCCTGGCACAACAAAATCAGGATGGGCGTCGTACCAATCTCGAAGGGGTTGTTCGTAGCGGCTCAATTTGAAGAAATAATTCTCCTCCGTTACATGGTCAACCGGGCGGCCATGGATGGGGCAATTACCTTCATCAAGGTCGCCTTCGTTGAAGTAAGCCTCGCAACTGACGCAATACAGACCTTCATAAGTTTGCAGGTCTATGTCGCCGTTGTCGTAACAGGCTTGCAGTAGCTTCTGAACCGCTACGTGATGACGCTTTTCGCTGGTTCGGATGAAGTCGTCGTTCGATACTCCCAGTTGAGCCCAAGCGTCCTGAAAGCGAACGACTGTTTGATCAGCCCACTCGCTGGGGCTACACCCATTTTCTTCTGCGGCTCTCTGGACCTTGAGGCCGTGCTCATCTGTCCCGGTCAGAAAGTGAACGTCACGTCCCAGCAGGCGGTTCCACCTCGCAACGGCGTCAGCAGTAATGGTCGTGTACGCGTGCCCGATATGCGGCGCATCGTTCACGTAATAGATCGGTGTAGTGACGTAGTAGGGGTTAGCCACGCATGCCATGGTACCGATCCGTTTTCGCCCAGCCGTCGGCCTTTACGACTTAGGGATCATCAGTCAGCTCTAGAGCGAGGGCGTAGACCCGGTTACGGGCGACGCCAAGAGTTGCCGACGTGTGATCGATCGCGGCGCGCCGGGTCGTTCCACTCTCCAACTCCTTCCGTAGAGCGCTTACAACGACGTCGTCATCGACTGTCACGTCTGCGGCGCCACCGATGACAATGACGATTTCGCCTTTCACCTGATGGGAAAACCGGGCCGCGAGCTCACCCAAACTTCCGCGAACGCCTTCTTCGTGCAGCTTGGTCAACTCACGCATTACTGCTGCGGGTCTGTCAGCACCACAAAGATCGGCAAGCTCCTGAAGTGTCGTCTTCAACCGCCGAGGTGATTCGAATAGCACTGTCGTTCGCTTTTCGACCGCTAGTGAGGCCAGCCGGGTGTCTCGCTCTTTGCCCTTCCTAGGCAAGAACCCTTCCATCACCCATCGACTCGTCGGGAGTCCCGATAGCACTAACGCTGCTACTGCAGCTGTCGGCCCTGGAACAACAGATACCTGATATCCCGCATCTAGGACATATTGCACTAAATGCTGGCCCGGATCAGATATTGCGGGAGTGCCGGCATCAGTCACGAGCGCTACGTCTAGTCCCTGAACGAGTACTTCGACGACCGTCGATGCAACCGAAAGTTCGGTGTGTTCATTAGCGACTAGCAGCCGTTGGGCACGCAATTGGAGAAGTTCTAAAAGTCTCCCTGTTCGCCGGGTGTCTTCGCAGGCAACGATCGCAGCTTGTTCTATGACTTCGCGCGCTCGTTCGGACATGTCGCCCAAATTGCCGATCGGCGTGGCCACCAAGTAAAGCGTGCCCTGATCAGGTGTTTCGGAAATTTCATTCATTTGGTGCGACCCCAGGACATTTTGTCATTTGGCGCCTCGGTCGACCGCAATGTCGACTTCGGTTTCCCCTGCCGGACGGTGTATCCCTATACGTTGAATCGAAACTCAACGACGTCACCGTCCTGCATTCGGTAGTCCTTCCCTTCCAGGCGCAGACGGCCGGCATCTCGTGCAGCGGACCATGAACCTAGGTCAAGGAGCACGTCGTGCTCTATGACTTCAGCACGAATAAACCCTCTTTCGAAATCGGTATGGATTCTCCCCGCACATTGGGGCGCCTTCCAACCATTTTTGAAAGTCCATGCACGTGATTCTTTCTCTCCGGTAGTCAGAAAGGTGTGCAAACCCAAGAGTCCATGTGCGGAACGTACAAACAAAGGAAGGGCGCCTTCGCCTAGGCCGAGACCTTCAAGCAACTCGGTCCGGTCTTCGGTGGGTAGTACCGCGGCTTCGGCTTCGAGTTGCACTGAGAGCGGCAGCACTTCGGCGCCGGGAAGGGCGTCATCTATTTCGGACGCCAGGTCCGCGGCTTGCTCAAGCTGGTCTTCTCCGATGTTGAGCACCGCCATGACAGGCTTGTTCGTCAGCAGGAAGTGTTCGCGCAAGGCCGCTCTCCTTTCATCTGAAAGCTCAGCGCGAAACAGGGGCGTACCTTCGGACAACGAATTGAGTGCAACTTCAAGGGCATCGACTTCGGCAACCAGGTTGGGGTCGCGAGGATCCGCTCGTAGGGCCTTTCGACGGCGTTCGATTCGAGACTCAACTGATTCGAGATCCGCGAGGGTGAGTTCGATTTCTACGACGCGAAGATGTTCCAACGGTTCAGTTGGGCCGGGCACGTCTTCGTCATCGAATGCGCGCAGAACAAACACCAAGGCGTCCACTTCTCTGATGCCGGCCAAGAACTTGTTCCCTAACCCTTCGCCCTGGCTGGCGCCTTCGACCAGGCCTCCGATATCGACAAATTCCGTGGTCGAATACACAACTTTTTGGCTGGAACTCATTGCCGCGAGCGCATCAAGCCGGTAGTCGGGGACTTTGACGACACCAACGTTTGGGTCAGTTGTGGCGAAGGCGTATGGAGCCGCGAGCGCTCCTCCTCCGGCTAACGCGTTAAAGAGGGAGGACTTACCGGCGTTCGGCAGGCCAACAAATCCAAATCTTTCCATTGGCAGCCGAGGTTATCGGCGGCTGACGTGAACCACCCGTCATCGTGTAGCGGTAACCGTGCTGTGAAAGAATCTAGGAATTAGCCGAACGGGGAGAAGTTTGTGGGACCGTTGAGTGGAGTCAAAGTCGTTGAGCTGGCAGGCATCGGACCTGGTCCGTTCTGCGCAATGCTGTTAGCTGATTTGGGCGCGGATGTAGTCAGAGTTGACCGCATGGCCCAGGTTGATCTGGGAATTGACAGAGGCCGCAAGTACAGCGTCTTGAACCGAAGCCGTCGGTCTATTTCAGTCGATCTGAAAAACCCTGATGGTGTTGAAACGGTACTCAAACTCGTTGAGGAAGCGGACGCCTTAATTGAAGGGTTCCGGCCGGGAGTGACTGAGCGGCTGGGACTGGGTCCCGAAGAGTGCCTGGAGAGGAATCCGAAGCTGGTATACGGCCGAATGACGGGATGGGGCCAAGATGGTCCGATGGCGCACGCCGCTGGTCATGACATCAACTACATCGCTTTGACTGGCGCTTTACACGCGATCGGTGGAGCAGACAAACCTTCGCCACCACTCAATCTTGTCGGCGACTTCGGTGGCGGCGGCATCTATCTGGCCTTCGGACTGTGCGCTGCTTTGCTAGAGGCCAGAACTTCAGGCACGGGTCAGGTGGTTGATGCCGCGATGACTGAGGGCGCGGCATCTCTCATGGGCTCCATTTACGGCATGCACGCCTCAGGTCACTGGTCTGATCAGCGGGAAGACAATGTTCTTGACGGGGGGTCGTACTACTACGGGGTCTATGAGACCGCTGACGACAAGTTCATCTCTATTGGATCGATCGAGGGCAAGTTTCACGATGAACTGGTGGAACTAACAGGCTTGGAAGACGCCCCAACAACTGAGCGCAACGACCAAGATGACTGGATCGACAAGAAAGCAAGGCTGGCAGATCTCATCCGTTCGAAAACCCGCGACGAATGGGACGAGGTGATGCTTGGAAGCGACGTTTGCTACGCCCCTGTACTTGACCTATCAGAAGCCCCTCAACACCCACATAACGTCGCCCGCGGGTCGTTCGTGGAGATTGATGGGGTGATTCAACCCGGCCCCGCTCCTAGGTTCAGTCGCACACCCGGCGAGGTTCAGATGCCGCCGCCGGCCCCAGGCCAACACACTGAAGAGATACTTACGGACTGGGGATTTTCGAGCGAAGACGTGGAGAAGTTGAAAGACGTCGGAGCAATCGGCTGACAACGGCCAAGCAATTATCGGGCACGGGAACCGCTTTAGGGAATTCTGAAACACGCCGGTAGCCTGAACCACATGTCGAAGCGCACGAAGAAGAGAAAATTGCGCGCTCGCCGTAACAAGGCCAACCACGGCAAGCGGCCTAACTGCGGAAGAGGCTGACCTTCACGGTCTGCAGGTCTTCAGCCCGTTTTTCGCTCGATCGCAGAGACGACGGCCGCTGTTATCAACTGAGCTCCTTTGGATTGGTAGTGGGTGCCGTCATCGGTTCTAACTTCAATTTGTGTGCCGTCATCAGCCAAGACGTACTTGGTCCAGACTCCGTCTGGCGAAACGATTGAGGCGGCGTCCACCCAGTCGGACCTCTCGCCGTTTTCAAACACTTCACGGGAAATTGGGTTCACTGCATCGGGCAAGGGCACCATGAACGGAATACGGAAATGCGGCAGTCCGACCCAAAGAACAAGCCTCCCGGGCCGATCAAGGACAGCGAGCATTTCGGTGATCCTGAATTGGTATTTCTCCGCCCATTCAGCGCTGCCCTTTTCTGTCGGCCCACCGCGAAATCCCTGCCAGTCGTTTCCTCCGATCGACAAGATGACAACGTCGTAAGGCCCGTCAGCAATCTCGTCTTTGAGATAGCCAACCCAATCGAAATACCAAGCACTCACTACCCCCGTCGACTTCTTGACATCTTCGGTATAAATCCATCGATCCTCAGTCCGTTCAAGGATCCGAAATCCGAGAGCTGCACCTCCGGCCAGGGAGTCGCCGCCCACCCAGATACGCAAAGGCCTTTGTTTTGTCGGTTCCGCCAATAGCGCCCGATGGTTGTCACGCGTCCAGTGGTAATAGGTCTCGTCATTGCCGAGGAGGGCACTATGCGGGTCGGGCCAGCGAAGGTGAGGGGCTCCCCATGGGTCAAATTCTGATAGCGGAGCTTCGTCTGCCCAACTCGAACTCCCCCCGAGGAAACCTATGGCCGCGGTGACTAACAACGATGAGACGACCAGCGTTCTCATCTATCCCACAGTTCGTTGATCTCTGGGGACGTTCGGAGTTCTTGAAGCAGGAGCGCCGACAGCCATTCTCCGCCCCAGTGACTCAAGTGCACTCCGTCGCTCAGCCGCACATCCACGAGCTTCCCTGACTCATCAGGAAGATATTTGGCGTATTTTCCGGAAGAGTCGGTGAACAGTTCACGAAGATCAACGTATCGAACCCGTTCTCGTCCAGCTGCTTCAGTCCGGTAGAGGTTGTTTACGAGTTGCATGCGCTGATCGAAACCTTGGCGGCGCATCGGTGGCTGTCCTACCCATAAAAGGATCCGATCTTTGTCAGAGGTAACGAGATCCATGACCCTCGCTATTCGCCGCCGATACTCCTGCAACCAGGAATCCTCGAATCGCTCATGCCAATTACCGTCAGCCGCGCGAATGTTTTGCGCGTCGTTCCCACCGAACATAACAACCACTGCATCCGGATCATGATTCGTCATGATTTCAGCCATCCGTGTGGGCCAGTCAAAATAATCGGGACGACTCAGGCCACTTGCTAGAACTGGCTCCGAGGTTGCCTGAACCAAAGCCGAGGTCTCTGCCAGAGACACAAAGGTGTCTCCAAAAAACTGAACCATTGAGTCGCCGACAACCCACAGTTCAAAGCGGTTATCTGAACTCCACAAAGACCCGGGTGTCTCAGCAAGCCCCACAATCGCTGAGTTTCTTGACTCTTGTTCCTCTTCGACTCCGTCTACCAGCCATTCCTCTTCTTTCGAGGTGGTCTCAATCTCTGTTGGCTCGCGAAACAGTGTGATCGACTGCTCAGGTTCGGAGCGACCTAGCAATCGTTCACCAGCCGCTCTCGGCCACGTCAACCCGAGAAAAGACGCTCCCGATTCAATGGGGGTCCAGATAGCTAAAGCTAACGAACGTGAAGCCCCATCGGGCATGCGTTTCGCGTCCGTTACCAAGGCAGCTGAATTCAAGAACACAGCGGCAAGCAAGCCAACAAGGCCCGCTATTAGAACCCTCCCCGCTGGAGCACCTTGATTATTGCGTTTCGGATCTACCCGCGGGTCCGACTCAGGGTGAATGATTTTTTCCATCAGAATTGGAAGTAGATGAAGGGCGCGATTCCGTCGGGACCGAGCAGGTCTATGGCAACAAGACCGATCCCAAAAGCTATCCCTTGGAGCAAGGTCGGACGACTACTCATCCAACTAGCTAGGCGAGCAGAAGCCGATTTGGTGATGAATTGAGCACCGATCGCGGCGAATATGAGCAGTATCAACGCCACGTTCAACTGTTTGGTGTCTCCGGAAGGGGTCGCGATGGCCGATAAGACCTCCCATGCACCAGAAAAGGAATCCGCTCTGAAGAAAATCCAGGCGAAACAGACCACGTGGAACGTGATCGCCCACCTTCCAAGCGGGTGTATCCGATGGATCGGTAGCGATCGCTCGATCACTAAAGCAACTCCGTGTATTGCACCCCAGATAACGAAGTTCCAGGTACTTCCATGCCACAGACCACCCAAAAGCATGGTGATAAGAAGGTTCCGGTACAGGTCACCGGTTTGTCCGCGGTTACCGCCGAGGGGAATGTATAGATAGTCGCGCAACCATGACGACAGGGTGATGTGCCAACGACGCCAAAAATCTCTCAGTGAGAGAGCTCTATACGGCTGGTCAAAATTAAGAGGAAAGCGAAATCCGAGAAGAAGTGCTACTCCAATGGCGATGTCTGTATACCCCGAAAAGTCTGCATAAATCTGAATTGCGTAGCCATAAACAGCGAATAAGGCATCAAGGCCGCTGTGAGCCTCAGGATCAGCGAAAACATCTTCAACCAAATTGCTCGCAAGCCAACTCGAAACAACGACTTTTTTGAAGAGGCCACGAAGTATCAGATGAAACGCCTCTGCCGATGGCACCTGGCGTGGGTCTGGACGGTTCGCAATCTGTGGAGCCATCTCCGAGGCCCGAACGATGGGGCCAGCCACCAGCTGTGGAAAAAACGATAGATAGACGGCAAAATCAAGTGGCTTCATTGGTTGAATAACGCCGCGCCGTAAGTCGATGATGTAGCTCATGGCTTGGAAGGTAAAGAAGGAAATCCCCACTGGTAGGGTCAGTTCCAGCAGTGGAAGCGCAGTCCCGATACCCAATAAGTTCGATAACTCAACTGCGAAGAAGTCGTAGTACTTGAAAACTCCAAGTAGTGCCAGGTCACTAGCGATCGCGACAGTTGTCCATGCTCGAATTCCATCCTGCAAGCCGAGTTGTCGACATCGATCAATCTTGTTTCCGGCAAACCAATTAGAGCCGATCGCCCACAACAAAAGAATGACGAAACGCCAGTTCCACCAGCCGTAAAAAAAGAGGCTTGATCCAAAAATGACGACGCGCCAAACAATTGGGTGGGGGCGCGTCAACCAATTGAGTACGAAGACGATAACGAAGAACAAGCCAAAGGCGAATGTGGGAAAAAGCATCGGTAAAAGGGTGGTGAAAAAGCAACGGTACCTTTCGACCGTCTCCGAATGAGGCAGGATGGCTGCGTGAGTGATCCCGACCAAGGGTTTGCAGTGGCTCCCCTAGCTTGGGTCGAGGCCGACCCAGATCCTACGGCTCTTCTTCTAGTGGAGGAACTGTCCGCTGATCCTGAGGCTTTAGCAGCAAATTTTGCCGAACCCCTACGATTCGGAACGGCCGGACTTAGGGCTGAACGGGGAGTTGGCCCGGCTCGCATGAACCGTGTGACTGTGCGAGTCGCGGCGCGATCGATCGGGCGATACCTCCGGAGTCTCAACCTCACCCACAAAGGCGTAATGATCGGGTTCGATGGGCGACCCGAATCTGACATCTATGCGTCGGATTCGGCCCGTCTTTTAACGGCAATGGGGATCACTTGTTGGCTAATCGATGGCCCATGTCCGACACCCGTGATTGCTTGGCATCTACGAGAAAGACAGGCAGCAGCCGCGATCGTGGTTACGGCCAGCCACAACCCGGCCACCGACAGCGGCTACAAAGTCTTCGGACCGGACGGGACCCAAATAAGACCTCCGACAGACAGACAAATCGAAGAGTTCATGACTTTTTCGCAGCTACCAAATGAAAGTGATCTTGCTTCGCTAGAGGACGTGAACCAGGTGGATTTGGGGACCGCGGTCTCTTCGTATGTGGATGCCGTGATACCAGCCAACCGGAGCTCAGCGTCTGCAGATTTTCACGGCGACTGGGTTTACACGCCGCTATGCGGAGTCGGAGGCCACACCTTAGAAATGGCTTGTTCCCGGGCAGGTGTTAAGGCTCCCATCCGAGTCGAGTCACAGTTTGAGTCGAATGGTTTATTTCCCGGGCTTCCTTTCCCGAATCCTGAGGAACCCGGAACCATGACCGAGGCACATCTCGTGGCAGATGCCGCTGGCATTGACCTAGTTGTCGCGAATGATCCCGACGCCGATCGGTTAGCCGTGGCTATCAAAACGGTCCGTGGCTGGCATCAACTTTCTGGAGACGAAGTCGGACTGTTGTTGTGTGATCATCAATTGTCGAACACAACGGGAAATAATCGCCTGACAGCAAGTTCGGTCGTATCTTCTGAAGCAGCCGCTGCGCTCTGTGCTCTGCGCGGAGTTGAACACATCCGGACGCTTACCGGGTTCAAATGGATCATGCAGCCAGCAGCAGAGAGGCCTGATGCACATTGGATATTTGGTTACGAAGAGGCCCTCGGCTATTCAGTAAACGACGAAGTTCTCGACAAGGACGGAATCGCCGCATGCGTGACATTCATGGAAATGGTGGCCGATCTCGCTAGCAGGGGTCTAGATCCGCTGAAACGCTTAGACGAGTTGGCTTTTGAGATTGGTCTGTACGTCACACACCAGGTAAGCGCTTACATCGGAACTCAAGAAATCAGCTCCTCTCTAGAAGTTCTTCGGGATTCTCCGCCTCACGAATTGGCCGGAAGCCCAATAGTTGAAGTCAGGGATTGGCTTGAGGAGCCTTCCCCTCGCACCACGAACCTCCTTGAACTCCGTTCACAAAACGGCAGTCGAGTTGCGATCCGACCTAGTGGAACCGAACCCAAAGTGAAGATTTATCTTGAGCAGTTCGTTCCCAACCCTCAACATGACCTTGCCTCGGTTCGGACTCAATGCGTTGAGCAACTCGAATATCTTGGCAGCGTCGCGTTGTCGTGGTTCAAACGAGAGTCGTAGCTAAGCCAAGACACCAGCAAGATCACGGAGTGACGTTTCGGGACGGGGGCCGAGGTGAGCAATCACTTCCTCAGCTGCTAGTGACCCCAATTGGCCGCATCGTCGCAGGTCATAACCGCGGGCTAGTCCGTACAGGACGCCTGCAGCGTACAGATCTCCGGCACCGGTCTTGTCGACAACCCGGGCCGCCGGGTCCGCCTCGATTCTCGTGAATTCGTCCTGAGTGATGAGAACGGACCCTCCCGCTCCCATCGTCACGGCTGTCAGATCTACAAGTTCTCGCGCCATCTCAAGTGCTCGGTCTAACTCATCGGCCTCAAATAAAGATCTGACTTCATGTTCGTTCGCAAACAACACGTCGACGTGTTCGTCAATCAGGTCAAGGAAAGATGAACGGTGGCGTTCAACACAGAACTGGTCCGACAAAGTTAATGCCACGCGACCGTTTGCGCCGATAGCTGACGCCGCGTACCGCATTGCCGTCTTGGCCTCTGGAGGATCCCAGAGATAACCCTCTAGAAACAGCAGTTTTGCTCGTCCGATGAGATCCAAATCGACGTCCGAGGAACGCAGGCCGTTCGAGGCTCCGAGAAAAGTGTTGAGAGTTCTTTCTCCGTCGGGGGTGATGAAAACTATGCACCGGCCAGTTGGATCGTGAGTTGGGGCTCGCGGCGTTGTGTGAGCTATCCCAAGACGCTGCATGTCCGAACTGAAGATGTCTCCTAATTCGTCGTTGGAGACTCGACCCACGTATCCCGCGGTACCCCCGAAGGAGTTGACACCAATGACGGTGTTTGCCGCTGAGCCGCCAGACACTGTGGTGTGGTCGCCGACGAGTTCGTATAGTTCTGCTGATTGCGCAGCATCGACCAGGTTCATCGCTCCTTTGGTCGCTCCAAGTCGTTCGATGAACGCTTCTTCTTGGTGAGAAAGGACATCAACAAGGGCGTTGCCGAATCCAACAACGTCGAGTTTCGCTTCGGACTGACTGAAGGTCATGTCTACTTTCGGATCGAACCGCGAGGGCACCCTAGTCAGTCAACTTCGATGAAGCTCACTAGGGACGTATAGGGTTCGGCCTGTGACCGACCAGAACCCGCATCGGCTACCTAGAAAGGTATTGCCAAGACACTACGCGATCACGTTGGAGCCTGACTTGAACGGCAGTTCTTTCCGAGGCACCGTAGCGGTCGACGTTGACGTAATTGACGAGACGGACACCGTAGTAATCAATGCTGCGGAGCTCGAGATCGAAAGCGTTTCGGTTGAGCAGAACGAGATATTTAAAGCAAGTTCTGTGGTTATGGATGAGGAACTCGAGAGGGCCGAGTTTGTCTTTCCTGTTGTTCTTCAACCCGGCTCAGCGCGACTTAGCTGCTCTTTCAAAGGCACTTTGAACGACAAGTTGCGCGGATTTTATCGGTCAACTTGGACTGACGAAGCCGGACAAGAGCGCTTAATCGCAACGACCCAGTTCGAGTCGACCAACGCTCGGCGGGCCTTCCCCTGCTTCGATGAACCGGATCTAAAGGCGTCTTTTGGTGTGACCCTGAGGGTTGATGACTCGTTGATGGCTATTAGCTGCGGGGAGTTGGTGCGTTCGACCAAACTCGATGATGGTCGGCGGGAAGATACCTTTGCCGACACCATGGTTATGTCCACCTACTTGGTGGCATTCATTGTGGGTGAGTTGGAGGCAACAGACCCAGTCGACGTAAACGGAGTGCCTCTTCGCATAGTTCATGTGCCTGGCAAAGGTGATCTCACCGAGTTCGGTTTAGCTGCCGCCGAGTTCAGCCTGAGATGGCTGGTCGACTACTACGGCATTCCTTATCCAGCCGGCAAGCTGGATCTTATTGCCGTGCCGGACTTCGCCTTCGGGGCAATGGAAAACTTGGGGTGCGTAACCTTTAGAGAAACTCTTTTGTTGTCGGACCCTGAGAGGACAACCCAAGCAGAGTTAACTCGCATTGTTGATGTGATCGCTCATGAGATCGCTCATATGTGGTTCGGAAATCTCGTCACCATGGATTGGTGGAACGGCATTTGGTTGAAGGAAGCGTTCGCGACATTTATGCAGGTCGCGACGACTGACGCCTTTCGTCCTGAATGGAGGCGCTGGGACGGGTTCTGCGTGGAACGAGGTGCTGCCTTCGATACCGATTCTCTCGCGTCGACTCGGCCGATCGAATTCGAAGTGGTTTCGCCGCAAGATGCTGAGGCCATGTACGACGTGTTGACATACGAAAAGGGTGCCGCTGTCGTTCGCATGCTTGAACAGTTCCTAGGAGTTGAACAATTCAGAAGTGGGGTGAATCACTATCTGGTCACCAACAGTTATGGCAACACCACCACAACCGACTTGTGGGACTCGTTGGAGACCGCCACGGGTATGCCGGTTCGAGCCGCAATGGACTCTTGGATTTTTCAGGGTGGTCACCCAGTCATCTCAGTCGAAGCCTGTACGGAAGGCGTAACGGTTCGACAGTCAAGATTCGGTTATGGCGAGGTTGAGTCAGCAACGTGGCATGTCCCGATAATCGTCCGTGCACAAGTGGGTTCGGAAACCGTGGAGAGGCGGTTACTCCTTGAGGACGAGGAGGCGACCATTGATCTAGGTGGAGCCCCCGAATGGGTGGTAGTCAACGCGGGTGGCCACGGTTTTTATCGAGTCAGCTACGACAAGGTGTTGCGTGATGCATTGTCATCTCGAGCTCTCGACGTGCTCTCCGAGGCCGAACGTTACGGGCTCGTTGACGACACCTGGTCATCGGTTTTAGCTGGCGCACTCCCAGCGGAAGAACATATCGCTCTTGTCACCGGCCTCGCTTCGGAAACTGACCTCCCGGTTTGGCAACGAATGTTGTCTTCCCTGGAACATCTGTACTCCATTGCAGACACGGCAGGGCAGCAACGTTTGTCAGTTCTAATTCGGGATCTGTCAACAACCGGTCTTGGGGTACTGGGTTTCGAGCCGATGGATAATGAACCTGCTCTCGACCGCGAGTTGCGCGCGGCGTTGTTCGTCGCAGCAGGAACCACAGGCCACGACAGCTCCGTGCGAGAAATGGCCAACGATCTTTTTGTCGGGGCAAGCGCCGGCAACAGAGTCGAACCGAACTTGGCTGCCGCCGTGGTGCGGGTCGCCGCCGCGGCCGGAGGCGACGCAATTCACTCAACCCTCGTTGGTCTGTACCGCGAAGCGCCCACCCCTCAGTTAGAGGTTCGTTATCTAATGGCATTGCTTGAGCTTGAAGACATAGAGCTATTCGAGCAAACTCTCGAACTCATCACTTCTGAAGTTCGAACCCAGAACGCCCCGTACCTTTTGTCGGCTGCCATGAGTCATCGCCAGCACGGGTCTGTTGCTTGGGAATTGGTCCGGAATCGATGGGATGATCTCAACACAAAGTTCCCGCAAAACTCCATCCCCAGAATGGTCGCGGGGATTCGTTCGCTCTCCACTCCGCGTCTTGCCGCAGAAATTCGGAGCTTCTTCGAGAACCACCCAATTCCGCAAGGTCATCTAACGCTGCAGCAGCATTTGGAAAAGCTGAGCATCAACGTCGAGCTTCGCCAGCGAGAGGGTCACCGACTCGGAGGCTGAAAACATTTGCCGATTTTGCCTGACAGAATGCACCCATGTTTGGTCGCCCGACCCGTCGCACGTTAGGTCCTCGTTACAACCTTTGGGCTTCTCTAGCCTCGCTGTTGGTGACGGCCGGTCTGGTGTGGGTTGCTCTTTATTGGTCGGCCTCAGTGCTTGATTGACTTTCGTCTTCCGACTCGGATGCCGACGGCCGCTGGGCTCGAACAGTTGAGTTTCCTACGCGATTCGTTTCACTCCACCGGTACATCAGCACAGCGATGGTGCCCCAGACGATTGGTATCCCGCCAAGCTTCATCACCAGGCCCGCCAATTGCTGGTCAGTGGTAGCTCCGAGCCCGTGAACTCTCGGCGCCAATTCGTAGGTCGCGTATAAAGGGAAACTGGCGAATGTAAGGAACCCGCCCGGTACCGCTGGCACTAACCCCAGCGAAAGAAACAGGTAAGCCATCCGCCCCGGGTAGCTCGTCATTTTGTGTTCAGGTATCGGTGACACAATTGGCATCCACACCACCAGTCCACCTATTAGCCACAGGACATCCATGGCGAAGGAGCCGAACTGGTTGACGCGCAGATTGTCGACAGCCCACGGCGAGTGAGTCAATATCAGCATCGCGTTGAATGACAGACCTGCCACTACCGGCCGCGAACATCTGCCCGCTAATCGATAAAGCCCTAATGGGCGAGTTACCCGTCTTGCCATCCACTCAGGAGTGCCCAGCAGTAAAAGAGGGGCGACTGCCAGCGTGTAAATCAAAAACTGTGCCATGTGAGCAGATGCCAGATAGCTAGCTCCGAGCAAGCCGAGAGGCCAGTCTGTAGCGAGCCATAGCAAGAGGACCCCGACGACAAAATTCCGTTGCTGCGTGCCGTTGCTGTCAACGATTTTGGGGGCTCTTCGCTGGAAATGGAAATAGGGCACGACCAGACACAAGATGGCGACCCATACGCCGGGATAAGCGCGAAACGTCCAAGACCACGGCTCTTCCAACGTTGAGCACCAGAACCTCACACGATCAACCCTTTTCCTTTGGTCGTTCGGACCGGTTATTCCTGGACGCTATCGGAGGGCCGCGAGAATGGGTAGGTCCTTAGTCCATGCAGTTTGCCGAGTCGGATGAGGGTATTGAGTTCGACCCAAATCATCAGGCGCGAATGCGAAGACGCGGCCATCATGGCCGATGTCGCGAGAATCACTCTCCTCAGGAGTCCCCGGAAGCGCGATTAATGCCGAGAATTGTCGCTGAACTTCGAGAAGTTGACCGTCTGTACCGGTGAGCCCTACGAAGTCGCTGCTAAAGCGATCTAGAAACGTTCTCATGATCTCTGGTGTGTCTCGTCCCGGGTCCACTGTCACGAAGAGAACCTTTACGTTTGGAGGCATGCCGGGCCGAGCCAAGACTTCGCTCAACTGAGCCAGATGCAGAGGGCACACATCCGGACAAGAGGTGAATCCGAAGTACACGAGTCGCACCGTACCCTTAGTGTCTGATCGCATTGCAAATGGTTGGCCCTCGGTATCGGTCAGTATCGGGTCCGGCATGACGACTGGCGCGTCAACTTCAAGTCCCGCGAAACGATTTTCGCTACGTCGGCCGGCGCATCCAGCAACGAGTAGGAGAACCGCCAATAATCCCAGACTTAACTTGAGGGATGGCGAGATACATCTCGTAGCTGTGACTGACGTGGAGGTGAGGGGAATTGAACCCCTGGCCTCTTCGATGCGACCGAAGCGCTCTACCAACTGAGCTACACCCCCGTGGGGACGCTTGGACGATACCGGAAATTTGTTCAAGGTAGAAGATTGTGATTCATGCTCGATCGAACTGACGGATTTAGCGCGCAGCGTTGCGACCCATACCCCCGTTAGGCACCTCAGAGGCGAGCGCTACCGGCGGCCGAAGGTAATGAATTTCAGCCAGCCGCTGTATTTCTTTCTTACGGCGCTGATTCAGTAAAAGCAGATACGTGACGAGAACAACGTCGAAAAGAACATGGATGACGCCGACGACGGTGAGGCCTCCTCCGAACCATCCGACAAGAGTCATTGCTGAGCCCAACACGAGTATGCGGAGAATGTCGCGACGTCGGACCGCAGCTTCGCGGCTGTTGTTGGGGACCGAACTTCGCGGTCTCTGGTACACACCGCGACGGTCGACAGTTAACACCCGCGCGCCAAATGGGGCCGGAAGTCCTGCCGCTGGCGCGGAACGGGACAGCGTGTTGAGTTGACGCTGCCATGCCACCATCGGGGTGCGTCGACCTGCGCGGTCAAGAAAGTTACGTATCCAGCCAGGTACAAGGACGATTGCCCAGATGACCGCGAGAATGAGGAGCACAATTTCGGTCACTTAACCGTCTCCTCCTTCTCCCAAGCCAGGTTCGCTGACCTTCAAACTACTTCGCTGTTTTTGTGTGAATGCCGAACTGGTGCCGCGATCTTGAACAACAAATGAGCCGGGGCAGTTAACAAAGTATTGCGAGCCGATCGGTCCGACGCAATGTCGGACTCGGAACTATTTGGCACTGAATGGTTTTCAGTTCGATCTGCGGCTGTAGTCACCCGATTTTCCGCCGGTCTTCTCCCATAGTGCTAGATCAGTAATAGTCATGTTCTTGTCTCCTGATTTGCACATGTCGTAGATGGTGAGAGCAGCAACCGAACAGGCAGTAAGAGCTTCCATTTCAACTCCGGTTCGCTCGAAGGTCTCGACTTCGGCGGCGACAACGATGTGCGATGGCTGTAACTCAAAATCGATAGCGACGGAGCCGATCATTAGAGGGTGACACAAGGGAATGAGCTCCGAGGTGCGTTTTGCGGCCTGTATCCCAGCGACGCGGGCTACCGCGAGAACATCACCTTTTTGGGCTTCGCCGCCGGCGACCAGTGACAGGGTCTCGGTGCTCATTTGCACCTGACATCTCGCAACAGCGCGACGCCTTGTGGGGTCCTTCCCCAACACGTCAACCATGTGCGCTTGACCCGATGAGTCCAGATGAGTGAGATCGACGGCCTCTCTTTCGTTCATGTTCAACCGCCAATCTGGCTCATGGTTCGCTTGGGTCTAATGAAGTTCACTTGGCCTATTGAGTGACCGGACCATTTGGTACCTACCGCAGCAGAAATCGCGTCGGCAATCGCTTCGTCGTTCGCTTGAGAACGAAGAAGGGACCGCATGTCAAATTCATCGACAGCGAAGAGACAGGTCCGAAACTGGCCCTCTGCGGTGAGGCGCACGCGGTCGCAGTTTTCACAAAACGGCTTCGTCACCGACCCGATGACACCTACTTCGCCTTTTCCATCGCTGTACCGCCATCTTTCCGCAGGCTCGCTTCCTCGCAATACGGGTTCAATGGGAAATGCTGCAGCGATGTTTTTCATAACTTCCTCGGCTGGCACTACCAAGTGATCGTTCCAGACGTCACCAGCTTCGAGAGGCATGAACTCGATGAAGCGAATAGTGACGCCTTTGGTGCGACCGTACTCAGCGAACTCGACGATCTCGTCGTCATTGATGCCACGCATCATCACCGCGTTAATTTTCACGGGTTCGAGCCCGGCATCGAGGGCCGCGTCGACGCCGTCTAGTACCCGGTCTAGCTCGTCGCGTCGCGTCAGTTCCAGAAACCGCTCTCGGCGGAGGGAATCAAGACTGATGTTGATTCGTTTGAGCCCCGCAGCAGCAAGAGCGGTCGCGTGAAGGCGAAGAGTCGCACCATTTGTAGTCAGAGCGATATCCACTTCCAGACGGGCTAAGCGCTCCACGAGTTCAGGAAGATGGGCCCTGACAAGTGGTTCTCCCCCCGTTAGTCGGATTCCGTTAAATCCAAATCGATCGACACAGATGCGGGCGAAGCGTTCGATCTCTTCAAATGAGAGAATCTCCTCTCTGGGGAGCCATTGCATCCCCTCGGCCGGCATGCAGTACTGGCAGCGGAAATTGCATCGATCGGTGACAGAGATGCGGAGATCGCGCACAACCCGACCAAAGGGGTCGACTAAGTCACCTCTGTCCGTGTTCTCACCCATGATTCTTCAAGCGTAGCGACGCCCGGCCGCTTGTACCTATCGAAGGAGTGGTTCGATCAGTTGAGCAGCAGAACTTCAACGGCATCGCCTTCTACGTATCCATCCCCATCGGGAAGTACAGCTAACGCGTTCGATCGGGCCATCGACGTCAACATGTGTGAACCCTGACCTGCTACAGAACGAATGACGACCCTGCCGTCTTCGTGGCTAGCTGACACCCGCGAGAAATGGGTCTTTCCATCAGGACGTCGCGCCAACGGTTCAGCAGCGACTCCTTGGATTGCAGTTCGAATTGGATCGGGAACACCCATCATCGCTCGTAGTCCTGGTCGGGCGAATAGTTCGTATGACACCATCGACGAAACCGGGTTACCGGGAAGACCGAAAACCGGCGTCTCGCCAATGGTGCCGAAGGCGAGGGGTTTCGCCGGTTTGATAGCGATTTGCATCCATCGCATATCACCGACCCGATCCAGCACCGCTTTGACGTAGTCAAAGTCCCCCATGCTCACACCGCCCGATGTCACAATCGCATCGCATTGATCTGCGCCGCGCAGTAACGCTAATTCGATAGCCGCTTCTTCATCGTGGACGAGGCCAAGGTCAACGGCAACAAATCCGTCGGTCGTCAAAAGAGAAATGAGGGTTCGTCGGTTTGAGTCACGTATCTGGCCGGGCGCAAGAACACCACCGTCGTCCACCAGTTCATCACCAGTGGATATAACTCCCACTCGTAAACGAGGATAAGTCTCGATCTCATTCATGCCTAAGCTGCAAAGGACTCCTAGATGTCCCGCTGTAAGGACCGTGCTTTCAGCAAATACCAGGTCGCCGAGGTTGACGTCATCACCAGCGGGACGTATGTGGTGCCCCTCTCCTACAGCGGCTTCGACTGTCACAACGTCAGCACTTACTGAAGTCTTTTCGACCATGACGACGGCATCCGCTCCGGCGGGGATCGGTGCTCCCGTCATGATACGGCTGGCTTCACCGTGTCCTACTGCCCGTTCGGGGGCATGACCTGCCGCGATCGTTTCGATAATTCGGAGTTGAACCGGGACCGTCGCCACGTCAGACGATCGGACGGCGAAGCCGTCCATCGCCGTGTTGGCGAATGGTGGAATTGACTCCTGCGCGATTACTTCAACCGCAGTGACCAACCCAAGTGCGTCCGATACGGGTGTGAGGGTCGGCGCGCGACGGGTACAACGAGCCAAGACATACGTTCGGGCATCTTCAAACGGAATCATGAGCGGGAATCTAGCGGTCATCCAATGTCGACGCCTTTACTGCGTCCTATGTGTCGCCTTTGCGTCTCGTCGCTACAATTTCCGTCGGCCTTCAGACCGCCTAGGAGTAACCCACCGAGATGCCTACCTACCAATATCGGTGCACGAGCTGTGATGTCCAGTTCGAGTTACGTCAATCGTTCACCGACGATCCGGTAGCCCTATGTCCTGATCAGGACTGTGGCGGCCAAGTCAAGAAGGTGTTCGGCAGTGTCGGCATCGCGTTTAAGGGCACCGGGTTTTACAAAAATGACAGTCGGTCGAACGAGGTAAGCAAATCGTCAGATAGTTCAAGCGCCGAAGGTTCTAATAAAACTTCTGGTGCCAGCGAGGCAGATAAAGGCAGCAGCTCTGACACGCCAGCTGAAAAACCCTCTAAGTCTGAGAGTTCAACCACACCGAAGGATTAGATCCGTGTAGCTAGGGGTTCGACCGCAACAAGGGTTCCTCGAACTTCACTATCCGGCAGCGCCTGGCGGGTTTGGGGGAGGTCCTTGTCTTGCAGACTTAACGCATGTAGAGCACAGCCATCACGGCTAGGGCTAGAGCTAGCCGGTAAACGGCGAAGCCTGCGTACGTATGAGATTGCACCCAGCGAAGAGTGAAACGGAGGGCTAGCCAGCCCGTCACAGCAGCGGTTAGTGCGCCCGCAATCAGGGCAGGCCACATTCCGGTGGGGAGCCCGTCGGAGAAAACGCCATAGCAGCGGTACAGGCCAGCTCCTGCGATTATCGGTATACCCATTAAGAATGCGACACTGGCTGATCTGTGCCGGTCATAGCCGAGCATCCGAGCGACCGTTATGGTGATTCCTGAGCGGCTGACTCCCGGCAGTAGCGCCAAGGCTTGGCCTGCGCCTATCTTGAGCGCGTCTGGGCCGGAAAAATCAGGGCGCGATGGGTCGGCTTTAGCTCGGGTATCAACAACCCATAGGAGAAGCCCGAAGGCGCCCAAACCGATAGCAATTACTGCGATACGGCTGCTCTGTTTCAGCAAGAACGACTCGAACAGGATCGCGGCGACCGCCGCGGGAGCCGCAGATAGAAGCAATAGCCAACCAATCTTGGCGTCGCTGTTCCACCGCTGGCGCCCAAGAAGCGCCCGGAGCCCAGCCCGCGAATAAAGAAGTGCTTCTTTTCGAAGAACAGTGAGTAGAGCGCTTAATGTGCCCAAATGGAGAGCAACATCGAACGTGTTTTCTATTCTGCTGTCACCATCGAAGTGGTTCCATTGGAAAAGCCACGGGATCAATTCAAGGTGACCGCTTGAAGACACCGGCACGAATTCGGTAAGTCCCTGAGCGATACCTAAGATAATTGCGTGGAATATCGGCATAATTGGGACCGTTGGTAGCGAGAAGAACGGTCAGTCCGCTGTTGAAGGAACGATACGCGGTCGCCAGGTTCGTGGGGGGTCGTAGTGGTGTCCAACCGGCCGACCGAGTCGCATTGAGTTTAAGAAATCTTGGGGATTGTCAAAGTCTGGCATTTCCAAATAGGCAGCACCTATGGCTTCGGCCACGTGTGCGTCGCTCCCCGCACCAATCGCCAGGTCGTGACGGATTGCATACGCCGCGGCTTTTTCATTCAGGCTACGAAGGCTGGTTTTCCCGTTGAAAACTTCAAGGCCGTCCACGAGGCCGAGATTGACTAACTCGTCGAGAACTTCGGCCTGCAAGTTGTTGCGCAGCGGGTCAAACGGGTGGGGAATGTAGACGAGGCCTCCCTGATCTCGAATGTTTCTTGCAGCATTTTCGGGTGGGATCCCCTGCGGAATTCGTTCCTTGAGAAAGAGTCCAATAATTTCGCCCGCATGTGTTTTGAGTTCTTCGCCGATGATTACTCGACAAGGAAGAGTGTCCTTAAGTTCGACGGCGCCCTTTATCGCGTTGTGATCCGTTATACAGAGCACGTCGATCCCCGCGGCAGCCACACTTTCTCTAATTTCATCGGGCGTGGTCGTCGAGTCTCCTGACCACATGGTGTGGGAATGAAAATCAACCCGAATCCAACCGCGGGGACAGGGGTCGCTGAGGTGCGGGTGACGCTTCAGCGCTTCGACAGCAGGAGGTGTGGGCACGGGCAGCAGGGTACCAACGGCCCTGCAGACTGCGCCTGAAAGTGTTAAATCCCTGAAAGCGCCACATCGTCGATCGCGATGGAGGCCATGCCGGTTCCATCGGGTAAGAATTCGAAGTCTCCGCCAATTTCGATGATGTCGAGCAGCATTTTTTGCAGGGTCGACGCGATTGTGGCTTCTCGAAAAGGTTCACCGAGCGCGCCATCATGGATTCGGTGGCCGTATGCACCCACTGAAAAGTCGCCGCTAACTGGATTTACGCCACTGTGGAGTCCGTTGACGCCTCGAATGAAGACGCCCTTGTTGATCTTTTTGAACAACTCTTCTCTGCTATCAGTGCCTGGGACGAGCGACAATGCATGAAGACCGACACTCGGCGTCGATCGAGGTCCACGAACTGCAGATCCAGTAGATGTGGTGCCAACGCGGCGACCGGTATAGGAGTTGTGTAGGAACTGAGAAAGCACTCCGGAATCAACGATGACATTTCTTCGTGCTGCTAGGCCTTCTCCATCGTGATTATCGGCGCCCAAAGATTCAATATTGGTTGGGTCGTCCACCAAGGTGAGTTGGGGAACAGCGATCTGTTCATCAAGGCGTTCGGCAAATGGCGATCGCCCTTTGATTACTCGATCGCCTGTTAACGCTCCGGCAACGGTCCCGAGGAATGCTGCTGCTACCGATGGTTCAAAAATTACGGTCACTTTTTCACTTGACGGTTTTGTCGCGCCGAGCATTCCGGTGGCATCTTCAACCGCTTCATTTACGACACGATCGAGGTCGAGTTCATCAGGCCGCCGGGCTGCGTCACCTGCGTACCCAATTTGGGTTTCGCCGCCGTCCACAGCAAGTGGCTGGACGCCGACTGAACAACTGCCTCCCTCGTTGTAAACAGCAATCCCCGAGGTTGAAGCTATTGCGAACTCTCCCCAACCATCTGACCACGCGGAAGAACGGACACCACTTATTCTCGAGTCCGCTGATAGGCATCGCTGTTCTAACTCGATGGCGATCGTCGCTCTGTGTTCTTCGGTCAATCGAAGGACCGATCGATCGCTGAGGTCGAGACCTGGGGGAAGCACTCCGTCGGGATCGGCTATTCCTTGATGTGGGTCGCGTTCAGCGAATTGCAAGTTTTCTCGGGCTTCCTCGACCACCTCATTGAGAACGTTAGGGTCAAGCGAACCTGCGGTAGCAAATCCTTGTCGGCCGTTAACCACGATGCGCACCCCAACTGCTTGAGACGCGCCAGAACGCACTGATTCGACCTGTCCGAGGTATGCCTTCACTGTCGTAGAACGATTTCGCGACAAACACACTTCAAACTGCTCGTTTTCCCGTGCTGCGGCGAGAAGTCCTTCTGCGAGATCGGGAAGTTCAATCTGGTCTGTCAACTTGCCGTACCACCGACGGTGAGCGCTGCGACCCTCAAAGTCGGTTGCCCATCACCGACGGGAACACCCTGACCGTCCTTTCCGCAGGTGCCGGGACTTCCCATCGCGAAATCATCCCCAATGACCTCGATGTTTCGTAGAACGTCCGGACCGTTACCGATCAGGTTGCTTTCTCGAAGGGGTGCCGTTATCTGACCGTTTTCGATGAGATAGGCCTCTGTCATACCGAAGACGAAGTCACCGGTAGCCGTATTGACTTGTCCCCCGCCCAGTTGTGCAACGTACACACCATTTTCTGTGTCGGAGATGATGTCCTCGGGATTCGCTACCCCGTTCATTACGAAAGTGTTTGTCATGCGCACCATCGGCAAGTGTTGGTAACTCTGACGTCGCCCATTTCCGGAAAGGTCTCTCCCGGCGGCGCGACTACGCATGTGGTCCCACATGTAGTCGGTAAGCACACCATTTTCGATCAGAACGTTGCGCTGCGCTGGGCATCCTTCGTCGTCTATCGCGATGGTGCCCCATTCGACTCCCATCGTTCCATCATCGACAAGGGTCACTGAGGGCGATGCGACAAGTTCGCCGATTCGGTCGCGGAATACCGATGCGCCTTTTTCAACAAGATCGGCTTCCAAACCGTGTCCGCACGCCTCATGGAAAAGAACTCCTCCCCCGCCGCGTTGAATCACTACTGGCAATTGTCCGCTGGGAGCTGGGCGTGCTTCCAACTTGGTTATAGCTCGAGCGGCAGCTCGGCGAGCCATCGCCTGCACGTCGTGTTCGTCGAACAACTCGAATCCGACCGTGTATCCCAAGGTTTCTCGGCCCGTCTGTAGACCCTGATCCCCACTTGCCACGCAATTGACTGACAACAACGTACGAGTTTGGTCGTCGCCATTGAAGACGCCTTCGCTGTTCGCTACCAGGATTCGTCGCCGTCCTTCTAAATATCGAACGCTAACTTGCGTGATCAGATGGTTAACCTCGCGAGCGGCGGCGTCAGTTTGTCCAAGTATTTCGACCTTGCGTGCCTTGGACACGGTCGAAGGCGCGATCTCGGCGCGGCTGTGGACGACTCCTTTTCCTCGAAGAGCGACAGGTTCAACTTGAGTTTCTCCCTTGGCTGCAGCGGCCGCGGCCCTGGCTGCCTCTTTTAGGCCAGCCGCTGTGAGGTCTGCTGTGTGAGCGAATCCCGTCGTTTCGCCCACTGTTACGCGGATGCCGGCCCCCAGGTCACGGCTGGACATCATTGATTCGACTCGTCCTTCGTCAAATTCGGCGGAGGCACTCTGCCGATCTTCCACGAAGACTTCCGCCCATTGACCGCCGTTACTCAGTGCGGTGGAAAGGGTTTCTTGAACCAAATCGCGGTCCAGCAGCGGACCAAATATTTTTTCGGTCATAGGGCGTTCTCTTGGTAGGTCACATCACTAATTGTGCCGTCACGGTAGCGGTACCGTGACCACTTCAGACTTCTCAGAAGCCTCATAGCAGCGTAACCTTCAGCCTCTCGTGTCACAGAAGAACTATCGCTATTTCCGTTTGCCGAAAAGGGCGTCCTTAGGGTTGCGCCTCGTCGCGAGTGCCGCGATGCTCGCGGTTTTGCTCACACGCTTTCCCGCGACGGATCTGCAGAGGTGGCCAGATTGGCGAAGTGAAAGTTGGTTGTGGTTGCTTGCCTCTGTGGCCGCTACCTTGGCCGCGTTTGGGTTGGCGTCGGTTCGCTGGCTTGCGGTATGCAGAACTCTAGGTAAGCCACAGGGCTTTCCAGATGTGTTCGGCTATTTCTTAGCTGGTCAGTTCGTCGGGAATTTTCTCCCTACAACAGTTGGCGGGGACATTCTGCGAGTAAGCAGAATGGGGAGCCGCATCAACGATCATTCGAGCGCGTTCGCTTCGGTTGTGATTGAACGGCTAACAGGATGGGTTGTCTTACCGTTGATCACCCTCTTGACGTTCGCGTTTAATCCGGAGCTTGTTTCAACGAAAGGAGGAACAGCAGCCCTGGCTGTCGCTTTAGGGACTCTCATGCTGTTGTCAGTCGCTGTCTATCTGGCAGAACACCCTCGTTTCGGAGGTCGGCTGCGGGGGGAGACCAGGGTCACGGCGTCACTCGCAGCCGTACATCAAGGCCTCAAGCTTTATCGCCAGGTACCGGGCGAAATGCTTCGGCTGTTGGCGGTGGCGTTGGCGTTTCAGTTGTGTCTGGTGGTCGCGGTCGTTTGCATCGCGAACGCGATCGATATTCGTCTCGGGTTTGCTGTTTGGTTTGCTTTCGTCCCCATGGTCTTTATTGCCCAAGTGCTTCCCGTGGCCATCGGCGGTATCGGGGTCCGGGAGGCTGCGTTAGTTCTCTTTCTTGACAGTTCGGGTGTAAGTAGCGGGCAAAGCGTGGTTCTAGGCCTCTTGATGTACGCCGTTACTCTTGCTGCCAGCCTCGTAGGCATCCCGCCTTTTGTCGTCGGAGCGAGGCATTTGGATTCGACGGGCGAGGTTTCAACGTGACCGAATTGCTTGTCGCGAGGAGACGTTGGTGGAAAGAACTCCTCATAATCTTTGGCTTCTATCTGCTCTACGGGCAGGTGAGAAATCAGTTCGGCTCCGACGGATTCTTTGCCGCTAAGACCAGCACAGCCGCGGAGAACGCTAGGCGAGTAATCGATTTCGAAAAACGACTCGGTCTTTTCTTCGAAGAAGACCTTCAGAACTGGTTTCTGGATTGGGGTTGGTTCTTGTGGTTCTGGAATGTGTTCTACGGCAGTCTTCACTTCGTGGTGACCATCGGCGTTGGGCTCTATCTTTATCGACGGTTTCCGCTTCGATTCATGCGCTATCGCACTGGACTTGCAATTACTACGGCTCTCGGCCTCGTTGGGTTCGCTGCATTTCCTCTGATGCCACCGCGGCTTCTCTCTTCTCCTCCCCCTTATGGGGGTGCCATGACCGACTTTGCCTTCGTGGACACTCTGTCGGTTCACGGCGGATTGTGGTCTTTTGACTCCGGCACGTTGCAAGCCATTTCGAATCAATGGGCGGCGATGCCCAGTCTTCATTTGGCTTGGGCCGCATGGTGCGCAATAGCGGTAGGCCCTGTTTTGAAATCCAACTCAGCTCGGATAGCGATGTGGGGTTATCCGGTCGCCACGAGTTTCGGAATCGTGATTACCGCGAACCATTATTGGATCGACGGTCTGGCTGGAATCCTGGTATTGGGTGCGGGTATGTGGTGTGCTCAGCGGATCTTGGATTGGCAGTTAATTGCCGTGAATAACACATCGACTGGCGGGGGCATCTGACGGTCACCCGATAGTGTGACCATTACCTCGAATGGCTAGTTACGAACCTTATGCACATTGAGAAGATCCAAAGCCCCGCCGATCTGCGTGCACTTGATGATGACCAGCTTTTGGAACTTTGCGAAGAGATCCGCGAATTCTTAGTTGACGCGGTATCACGCACCGGAGGCCACCTCGGGTCCAACTTGGGCGCGGTCGAATTAACGATCGCGGTGCATCGAATTTTTGAGTCACCGCGAGACGCGATTGTGTGGGACACCGGCCATCAGGCCTACGTTCACAAGATCGTCACGGGTCGGGCCAACGAATTTCACACTCTTCGGCAAAGGCACGGCCTATCGGGCTACCCGAATCCGGCGGAGTCAGAACATGACCTGTTCGAGAATAGTCATGCGTCGGCTTCTTTGAGTTGGGCGTCTGGCCTTGCGACCGGTTTCGATTTGACTGATCACCAACATCGCCGTGTGGTGGCGATTATCGGTGATGGTTCGATGACGGGGGGCATGGCCTTTGAGGCGCTAAACAACCTTGGCCACTATGGCCAGCGGGCAGTCATAATTCTAAATGACAACGGTCGGTCATATGCCCCGACGGTAAGCAGACTGGCGACGGTGATGTCGCGGCTTCGCCAGTCACCGAACTATGTGAAGGGGAGGCAAGCGGTTACCAATATTTTGGATCGCTTGCCTCTTGGTGTCGAGGTCAAGCGTGGCTTGTCGGGTGCCGCGGCAGCCATGCGTGAAATGTGGGAGCCACCTGCATTTTTTGAAACCCTCGGGGTTCGTTATCTCGGTCCGATCGATGGCCACGACATTGCTGCGTTGGAGTCCGCGCTTCGTGATGCTTCGTCCTACGAAGACGGTCCCATTGTTGTCCATGTTCTCACTGACAAGGGCCGAGGTTACGCGCCGGCCGAGGCTGACGAAGAAAAGCACTTGCACGACATTGGTCTCTTTGATCCGGCGACCGGTAATTCTTCTTCTGAGGGTGGCGCAAGCTTCACGTCAGAATTCAGTAACGCGTTGTTGGATGTAGCAGATCGCCGTAAAAATGTTGTGGCGGTCACCGCGGCGATGCCCGGATCGACAGGGTTAATTCCGTTTCAAGAGCGTTACCCGGACCGCTATTTTGACGTGGGTATCGCGGAGCAGCATGCGCTGACTTCGGCTGCAGGGATGGCTAAAGCGGGGCTGCGCCCGGTCGTAGCGATTTATTCGACTTTCTTGGCACGCGGTTTCGATCAAGTGATGTACGACATTGGATTGCATCGGTTGCCTGTCGTCATATGTGTCGACAGGGCGGGCGTGACTGGTCCCGATGGAGCATCACATCACGGCATTCATGACATCGCTATGTACTCCCGTGTACCGGGGATGACTATTTTTGCTCCTTCGACAATTCAAGAACTTTCGGGCATGTTGGAGCAGGCGCTGGAAATAGATGATGGGCCTGTTGCTATTCGTTGGCCCAGAGGTCTTGCCCCCGAATCAAGTGTTGTCGGAAGCGGGTTGAGTGCACGACAAGTTCGAGCCGGCCAAGATGTCGCGATTTTGGCGGCCGGAACAATGTTGCAAGCAGCCGAAGCCTCGGCGGATCTGTTGGCCGAAGAGGGCGTTAACGCAGCCATTTGGGATCCGAGAGTTCTTAAGCCTGTTGACCGCGACATGATTCGGTCAATACTTGATTTGCGCCTCGTTGTAACCGTTGAGGATGGGACCAGAGTCGGCGGTTTCGGTAGCCTCGTGGCTGATGCCTTGCAGCGGCGGCGCGTGCGAATCCCCCGATTGCTGCATTTGGGGACGCCCGATGAGTATTTACCTCATGGGAGCGCCGCTGAGTTGCACGCCGAACTCGGTCTTGATGCGGCGGGCATAGCAGCCGAGGTAGTGAAGGCGCTCGAATCCTGCTGAAGTCGGGTTCCGGGGGTAAATCTTCAGGCCCCATCGCTCGGTTCAAATGCTGAATGACCGCTCGTTCCACCATGGGGACGAGCGGTCATTGAGCAGTGAAATGTCGGGTTGGGTTAGCCCAATTCAGAACCAACGACTGAAACGAACGACACGCAGGCCCCGGGTTGGCCACCCAGGTTGTGGGTCAAACCAAGTGTCTTTTCAGAATCAATCTGACGTTCGGGAGGTGCTTCGCCTCGCAGTTGTAACCAACATTCAAATAGCATCCTCAGGCCCGACGCACCGATCGGGTGCCCGAAGCTTTTGAGGCCGCCGTCTGGGTTCACCGGCAAATCACCGTCAAGATCAAATGTCCCGTTAAGGGCTTCTTTCCAGGCAGTGCCTTCTTCAGCGAAGCCCAAATCTTCCATAAGGACCAACTCGGTTGGTGTAAAGCAGTCGTGCACCTCTGCCATCGCTATTTGGCTGCGGGGGTCGTTAATGCCGGCCTGTTTGTAGGCTTCTTCCGCCGACGTACGCACCTCGCGAAAGGTCGTGTAGTCATAGCTTGAATCCAAAGCGCCAGTCGCCGGTCCAGATGAAAAGCTCAGCGCTTTCACATACAGCGGCTTGTCTGTGTATCGGTGGGCATCTTCGGCGCGAACGATTACCGCTGCCGCCGAACCATCACTCACACCGGAGCAATCGAAAATACCTAAGGGGCCGGCGACCCGTGGGGAGGCGGCGATTGTCTCTTTAGCTACTTCTTTGCGGAACTGGGCTCGGGGGTTGAGGGCGCCGTTCTTGTGGTTCTTCCAGGCGATGCGAGTCAGAACCTCTTTCATCGTCTCTTCATCCAGACCGTGCTTGTGTGCGTAGGCCGGAGCGAGAAGACTGAATGTCGCTGGTGCCGTCAACGACGAGTCGGTTCCATCGCTAGGAGGCCGACTACCTGTGAGTCCGGAGTATCCGCTGTCCTTAAGCTTTTCTACTCCGATAGCCATTACGACGTCATAGGCACCGGACGCCACTGCATAGCAGGCGTTTCTAAAGGCCTCTGATCCCGTTGCGCACATATTTTCGAGGCGGCTAACGGGCTTGTAGTCGATCTGAAGTGGCTTTGAGAGGGTGAGTCCGGACACACCAGAACCCATAGTCCCAAGCCAGAAAGCATCGATGTCGTCCTGGGTTACCCCAGCTGAGGCGTACGCCTCGTGTGCTGCGTCGACGAGCAGGTCGTCGGCGCCTTTGTCCCAGTGCTCGCCGAAGGGCGTGCAGCCCATACCGACGACGGCGACCTGGTCCTTTATGCCATGAGAGGCCATGTCACTTTTCCTTTGTCGTGTTCCACCAGTTTGGTGGATAGAGAGGTACCCCTGCAGGGATACTAATTATGTCCACTCAATTTGCGAGTGGGCGAGCCTTCCAAAAATAGTTGTGTATGCCCTGTGCGGTGAATAGGCGGCGGAATGTCATTTCCACCCGATCCCCTATGTTTACTTCATTCGGATCAACGTCTGTCATTTCCGCCTGGAATCTGCCACCCCCGTCGAAGTCGATCACGACGGCGACGGTCGGAGGGGACAGTGAGAATGCCAGATAGTCGACCGTAAAGGTCGCGATCGTGGCTGGCACATCCGCCATCCTGATTCGTTCCATGTCGTCAACCGCTCCACCATCCATAGATACCCTCATTGGTGGCAAGTGAATCGCTCCTGAAGTGCGATCGCGGGAGCCTACGAACGCATACTTCCAGTCCTCTGAACGGAACGCTGGCGGTGCGCCGGGGCGGTCGGGGTCGGGGCGCCGTGGCGGTTCGCGATCTAGGAAGCCGCGCCATGTGAGATACAGGTTGTATTCAAGGTTGTCGCTTCCGCCTTCAATTTGGGATGCAACAGTCGCGAACGGTGTGTAGTCAGCTATGGCATCGGTTGTGCGAACGACGCTGGCGTATGCACCATCGGCAAGGTGGACACACAAGATGGTTTCCCCTGGCTCGGCTTGGTCAAGTGCTGACGCAACGAGAAGCGGCAGTTGAGCCGCTCCGGGGTTACCGATTAGCCCGGTAAGGTCGTCCACCAGTTTGTCGCCAGCGATTTTCGACAACCCGCGTACAGCTCGGGCGTGCATGCCCGCAATGATCACCTTGTCAACGTCTTCTATGCCTACGTTGGCCGATTTAGTTGCACGTTCGATCGCGTCTTGTGCAAGGGCGAGATATGCCTGTTCACCAAATCGCTCTTCCCAAATTCGACTTGAGTTCTCACCGGGCAGGCGATACCGGTCAAGGAACTCACCAGTGGAGGCCGCTCGTCCGAGCGCGTGGGCAAGCACTGGTGCGTCGTCGTCGTCGCCGAAGATCAACGCTGCTGCAGCGTCTCCGCCGCTGCTCTCGTCGTTGCTGGTGGGATTTCCGGTTCGCAGATCTGAAATCACCGCCATAGAAACACCTGCAGTGCCGCTCGCTCCAAGGATGGCTGCTTCCGCCGACCGTGCCGATCCGCCGGCGTCGACAGCCCACGTGTCCTGTGGGAGATCTAGTGCTGCCTGGATAGCGGTGGCGTTCGTTTTGTCGAGGTAAGCGGGGTTGGCAGTAGCAAACCAAATTGAAGATGGGATCGGACTGCTTCCTCGAAGGGCATTGCGGGCAGCCTCCACACCCATGGTGGTGGTGTCCTCGTCATATCCAGCTACGGCACGGTGACCGGGTCCTCCCCCTGAGCCCATTGCCGCCGTGATCTTCGATCGATCCAAGCGGTAATAGGGCACGTAGGTGCCGTAGCCAATAATGCCTCTCACATTGCCCCCAAAGCGTTCATCGGTTCTCTGAGTCTAGGCAGCCCCCACTAGACAACGCCATGTGGCTGAAGCGTCGAGCGCTCACGTAGCAGCGAAATATGGGTTCTCGCCTGACGTGTGGTCGGTTATATCGAGAACGCTGTCGATCCCTTCGAGCAGTTCGGTCAACGTTTTCTCGATGCCAGCGGTGACAGTTGCGTTCGCCATACCGCAACCCTGACAGCCGCCACCAAGCTTGATCAGAACCGTCGATCCTTCTAGCCGGACAAGTTCGGCATATCCGCCGTGGGCCGCGATAGACGGATTAATCCGCTTCACCAAGACCTCCTGGACTTGCTCCTCGAGAGTTCCCGATAGCTCGAGCGTTGCGTTGGGACCGAGATCGGGTCGATTCGGATTCCGCAATACCAAGCCAGCCTGGTTGCCGTTGCTCGGTAGGTCTAGCGTCGCTCCCTCAAGTTTCGTCAAATCTCGGCCGGGAATTAAGATTGTTAAGCCTCCACCTGCGTGTGTTGGTACGTCATCGGTGGTTGCTTCGCTAAGCACTTCAAAGGCGAGGTCATATGAGAAGTCAACCCCTTGGACGCCGGTGACTTCGATCCTCAGGGCGAGATCCTCCGCGTCGTCTTCACTAGCACGTAAATCAAGAATCTTTTCTAGCGCAGCTTCTGTAACGGTAAGGATTTCTCGTTCAGACATACGATCAGCCTACAGACCTGACTCGGGTACGACGTGGGACACACAGTCACGACCAGAGTAATGTCATTAGCTCATCCCGGTTCCAATATCGGACGACGACCGAATGAGGGTTTATGACGTTCCGCGCAGTGCTGTTGACGCAGGAAGACCGGAAGGTTTCAGCTGAAGTCGCTCAGTTGGAAGATTCACAGCTTCCTGATGGCGACGTGACGGTCGACGTCTCATACAGCACTGTGAATTACAAGGATGGGATGATCCTCAATGGTGTGGGTCGCCTTGTCCGCGATTATCCGCATGTACCTGGAATCGACTTTTCGGGCATTGTTAGAGCATCCAACGACTCTCGTTACGTCGAGGGAGACAGGGTGGTTTTGACAGGGTGGAAGGTCGGCGAAGCTCACTGGGGCGGTTATGCGCAGAGGGCTCGCGTTAGCGGCGATTGGTTGGTCAAACTCCCCGAAGGTCTGTCAGAACTTGAGGCAATGAGTGTGGGCACCGCGGGGTTTACTTCAATGCTGGCGATGCAGGCCCTTGAAGATCATGGAATAGGTTCCGCTCCGGTGCTGGTTACAGGCGCCGCTGGCGGGGTCGGTAGCGTCGCCGTACATCTCCTCTCCCAAGCGGGCTACGACGTCACCGCGTCGACGGGGCGTCCTGAAACCAGCGACTATCTAACTAAGCTGGGTGCCAGCCAAATCGTGCCGCGCGAGGAGCTCGCAGAACCTCCCTCCGGGCCACTTGCATCTGAACGTTGGGGTGGGTGTATAGACGCCGTTGGCGGTACGACACTCGCTCATCTTCTTACCGAAATGCAATATGGGGCGAGTGTCGCCGCCTGCGGCCTGGCGGGTGGCAACGAACTCAGTACCACGGTGATTCCTTTTCTCTTGCGTGGAGTTAATCTCCTTGGCATCGACTCGGTTATGTGCCCCTTCGAAATTAGAGACAAGGCGTGGTCGAGGCTCGACGAACTCATCGATCGGGAGAGACTTTCGGAGATGACGACGGTGGTTGGCTTGGCCGAGGTTCCGCAACTGGGTTCAGACATCCTTGCCGGCCAGGTGCGAGGTCGCACGGTCGTTGACGTCGGGGCTTAGTTTCTTTTTCTGTTCGAACTAATTAGCTTCGAGCCGCATTGGAACGTGGGGGATGCCGTCTTCATCGAACTCTGGGCCATTTTGAGTGAAACCTAGATCGGTGTACCAATTGCGAAGATAAGACTGTGCTGAGAGAACCCAGGGTCCATCGGTACTCGACAAGACTTGTTCGACGAGTCGCCTGCTCAAACCCTGAGAACGAGCATCAGGTCGTGTAACAACTCGGCCAATCCGTCGATGCTCTCCCTCCTCAATGACGCGAACATACGAGGCGAGACCATCTTGGTCGTCTATCCAAAGATGCAGTGCTCCCCTATCGAGGGCATCAATCTCGGAATAGGCACATTGTTGTTCAACGACAAAGACTTCGACTCGAAGCCGGAGAATCTCATAGAGGCGCTCGATGGACAGCTGGTCAAAGGTAGAAGATTCAATTTCATTCACAAGGCGGCCACCAGCGCCGAGAAACCTGCGAGGACCATGGCCGCGGAGACTAAAACCGCTGTCCAGTGGATCAACGGCCGCCGATGACGCAAGGGTCGCAAATCGCCGCTGCGCTCATGGGTCCTCCGGTTCATATGGCGCAGGGTAGCCGAGTGGTTAAGTTCGCTCTTCAATCTCCTCAGATATCGCAAGCCACCTGTCTTCGACACTTTGCAAGCTCTCTAACGTCATCGCCAGGGTCAGCGAAACCTCTTGTAGTTCGCCATGTGGAAGAGAGTCTTCGGTGAGGAACTTTCGGTATCGATCTCGATCTGTGGTGAGCTTCTCGATCTCGGCTTCAACTTCGTTCAGCAGGTGGAACAGAGTCGACAACGATCGACCGGAGGCATTCCTCTCTTTGGGTTTGCTTTTGGAACGACGACCGCTGGGACGAGACGCGGATCGAGCTTGTTCCCATACGGCGTCACCGGCGCCGAGGTGGTGGAGCCCTTCTTCACCGAGCGAGACGACGTGTTCGACGGTGCGCTCAAGGAGTGCTCGGTCGTGGGTGACTACCACCAGTGCGCCATTAAAGGTGTCTAACCATTCTTCGAGAGCTCGAAGAGTATCAAGGTCCAGATCGTTCGTTGGCTCATCGAGGAGCAGAATGTTTGGCTGCAGAGCAAGCACAGACATGAGCTGCAGTCGTCGCTGCTCACCGCCCGAGAGCGTCCGCACCTCTGCTCGGTGTGTCGCTGGTTCAAACCAGAAGCGTTGGAGGAGGCTTGATTGCCGGTGGTCGAGGCGTGAACCAGGGCCCGCGACGATTTCTTCGACGGTGGCATCTTGGTCGAGGGTTTGGCCGCCCTGATCGAAGTAACCAATTTGAGCAGTTGAACCGCGGTTCACTCTCCCGGCTGTGGGGGCGCGGCGACCAGCCATCACGTCTAGAAGAGTTGATTTACCTGCGCCGTTTGGTCCGACTACTCCCAGTCGTTCGGTTGGCGATAACAGAAGGTTGACGCTGTCGAATAGTTTTTTTCCTCCGATTTCGGCGCTCACGTTTTCAAGATCGATGACCTGTCTGCCGAGCCGATGATGCCCAAAATCATTCAGCGCAAGAGAAGCCTGCCGGTCTTGTTGTTGTGTCGGCGCGGTGAGAGTTCGTTGAGCGATCGCGAGCCGAGACTTGGGTTTTCGTCGGCGTGCCCGAGCGCCGCGCTGAAGCCACGCAAGTTCCTTTCGCTCAAGGACTCGTCTAGTTGCTTCATCGCGTTCTGATTTGGCTTCTCTTTCAGCCTTGGCGAGGAGATGCGATTGGTAGCCACCTTCGACTATGAAGCTGCCATCTGTCGATAGCTCTATGGTTTTCGTAGCAACGCGATCGATGAGGTGGCGGTCGTGCGATACGAATACAATCCCCCCGGCAAATCCCGAGATGACCTGTTCCAGGTATTCGATCCCGTCGATATCTAGATGGTTGGTTGGTTCATCGAGGAGCAGAAGGTCAGCGTCGCCGTTTTGGAGAACCTCGGCTAGGGCCGCCCGTTTTTGTTGACCCCCGGAAAGCGAGGCGACGCTTCTGTTCGCTATCTCCGTTATTCCAAGCCGGTCAATTGCTGCTTTAGCTCGCCAATCTGATCCCACAGCCTCACCAACGGTTGCCTCGCCTAATTGAGGTCGCTGGCTGAGAGAAGCGACCGAAAGGTTCGAGCGCCGTCTAATCACTCCTTGATCAACGGTCTCAGTGCCGGCGAGAACGCTGAGTAACGTCGATTTGCCGGATCCGTTTATTCCTAGGATTCCAATTCGGTCTCTTTCATCGACGGTAAAAGAGAGATCCGCAAAAAGGGTTTTGGTTGGCCAGGCAAGCGAGATGTTACTGACGTCCAGGAGACTCATTGTCTGCACCTACTCGCGATGGCAAGAACGATCAGCTTCGTCGGAGAACCCAACTCAGACGGCCGTCCGCGTCTTCGAGCCGAACTTCGATATCGGCTTGGGCCCCGCTCTCAACGCGAGTCGCAACACAGTTGAACGAACTCCCAATGGGCGCAACCAAGTATTCACCGTCGCCACAGTCAATCATGACGTCGAATCCCACCTCGTAACCAACTTCTCCAGCTAATACCGCCTCGGTATTTACCAGTTGAAGAGGGTGGTGTTTGTGGACATATGAGTATTGAGCTTGTGCATCAATTATGCGGACTTGAAGTTCGTAGTACTGGCCCGCCACTTCGCTGGCGCAAATAAACACTGACTCAGGTGTCATGACGACGTCTTCGGGGCAATCAACCATGCCTAGTTCTACCGGGAGGATGTCGCTGCCAGCCTTGTCCTGCAATTCGCGTTCAAGTTGAGTTTGGTCGGGTCCTCCACCACAAGCCGATAACAGAGCCGCCGCGGCTAACAAAAGCGGTGCAATCAGCTTTGGAAGGTTGAATTGCAGCATTGGTTCCTCGTCAACCAAATTCGGTCGGGCCGACAATAGCCCGCTTCAAGGTCAGTAGAGACCTCTCCGTCGGGGATCAAATAAATGGTTTTTCCTGATAGCGGCCAAAGACATCGGCGAGAGTCGTCATTATTTCGCCCACGGTGGCGCGTGTTCTGACAGTTTCAATCAAAGTTGGCATCAGATTCGCGTCGGTTTCAGCGGCACGACTCAACTCGATGAGGGCTTCATCCACAGCTGATTGGTTTCGATCACCTTTTATTTGCTGAAGACGTTTTATCTGCCTTTGCTCATCCTCGTTGGTGATCCTGAGGAGATCCATTTGGTCTTCTGCGTTTCCCTCAGTGAAATCGTTGACCCCCACGACGACACGTCTACCGGAGTTCACTTTTTTTTCAAAGTCGTACGCAGCGTCTGCGATGTTTCCCTGATACCAACCCTCCTCAATGAGCTGGAAGGCGCCTTCAAGCATTGATCCGCCTCCTGTGTCCGCTATATGACTGAACATTTTCTCGGCTTCAGCCTCAAGTTGATCGGTGAGTTCCTCAACGAACCAACTCCCACCGAGGGGGTCAACCACGTCCGTCACTCCCGTCTCGTGAGCGATGATCTGTTGGGTACGTAAGGCGATCCGAGCTGCTTTTTCTGTTGGCAAAGCGAGCGCTTCATCCATCGAATTCGTATGCAGACTTTGGGTTCCTCCCAGAACACCAGCCAGAGCCTCAATCGCTGTACGAGCAATATTTATCTCCGGTTGCTGGGCGGTAAGGGAAACGCCGGCAGTCTGAGTGTGGAATCGCATCATCATTGATCTTGGGTTCTGAGCCCCATAGTGCTCTTTCATCCAACGTGCCCAAATTCGACGGGCCGCGCGGTACTTCGCTATCTCCTCGAAGAAGTCAATGTGAGCGTTAAAGAAGAAGCTAAGTCGAGGGGCAAATTCATCGACTTCAAGGCCTCGTTGCAAAGCAGACTCAACATATGCAAAGCCGTTACCGAGGGTAAAGGCAAGTTCTTGGGCTGCTGTCGAGCCTGCTTCACGGATGTGATAACCGCTGATTGATACAGAGTTCCATCTGGGCATCTCGTTTTTCGTGAACTCGATGGTGTCAGCCACCAGTCGCATCGACGGTCGCGGTGGGAAGACCCATTCCTTCTGAGCTTGGTATTCCTTAAGGATGTCGTTTTGGAGGGTCCCTCCTATGCGAGCCCTGGCTGCTCCTTGTTCTTCGGCGTTTGCTACGAACATTGCCCAAATGGGCGCAGCGGGCGCGTTAATAGTCATCGAAGTCGTGGTGTTCTCAAGGTCAATATCGTCGTAGAGAATCCGCATATCTTCGATCGTGTCGACAGCCACGCCACAACGACCAACTTCGCCGACCGAGAGAACATCGTCACTATCAAGCCCCATCAAAGTTGGCATGTCGAAAGCGGTTGACAAGCCTCCACCTCCGGCAGACAAAATCTCTTTGAACCGCTCGTTTGTGTCCTCGGGGGTTCCAAAGCCAGCAAACATGCGCATGGTCCAGAGGCGACCCCGGTAGCCACTGGGATGCACTCCACGGGTATAGGGATATTGGCCGGGCCATCCAATACGGTCATCAGGTTCGGCATCTATCGGGCCGTAGAGCGGTTCTACTGGGACACCGCTCATGGTTTCGTAGTCCACGTCGCGGGTTCCACCGGCTTCGTATTCTTGTTGCCACTGCTCTCGCGTCACACGTTTCTCCCAAGTACCCGATCGGGGGGCAGGCGCAATCAGTCTAGGCGGGGCTCAGCGGAGGAACCCAAGGTGGTCTATAGGGCCTTGCCCTGCGCCTAGCTTCCAGCCAGCTGCGCCGCGTATGGCTTCCGCCGTAAAGTCTCGAGCCGCTAGTACCGCATCAAGAACAGGTACTCCCCTAGCTAAACCCGCGGCAATTGCCGCCGAGAGCGTATCTCCGGTACCGCGGACGTTTATCGTTTCGCACCGCTCACTTTCTAGAGTGATGGCTTTGCCGTCGAAAGCGACGATGTCGATCATTGTTGGAGAATCCCGTCGACCGCCCGTGAGAACTACCACCTCGGGACCTTTGTCAACTAGTTCTAATGCCGCTTCACTGAGCGCTTCGGTGTCGTCACCAATTGCTCTTTCTAACAGTTGCATTGCTTCGAGATGATTAGGCGTAACGACTCTTGCGAGAGGAACCAAGCGATCCGAAATGACACGGTCAGCCGATTCGCTGTAGATCCGATTCCCATGTCGATCGACCAATACCGGGTCAACAACTAGAGAGGGCAACAATCGTGATTCCGCCAATTCCGCAACTAGCAGTGCGTTTTCTTCAGAGAACAGCAACCCTGTCTTAACGGCTGATACCTCAAAATCTTCCAGGACGGCTTCGATTTGTGAGCGAACGACATCAGCAGATATGGGTAACGCCGATCGGAAGTCTTGAGTGTTTTGTGACGAAACGACTGTTACGGCGCATACACCGTGCACATCTCGAACAGCGAAGGTTCGTAAATCCGCTTGGAGGCCCGATCCTCCTCCGGAGTCTGAGCCTGCGATGGTTAGCACGACTGGTGGCTGAGTCACCTGGCTGTTGTATCAGACCAAGGGCGTTGCGTTCCTTGCCTAGGGTGTCGTCGTGAAGGATCACTCAGCGACTATCGGAATAATTGCGAATCCCGTTTCGGGGCGAGACATTCGTCGTGTCGCAGCTCGCGGCGGAGTTTCCAGTACCGAAGATAAGCGGAACCGCATTGCTCGCGCCGTTATTGGTGCGGTCGCGGCTGGGGCACGTCACATAGTGGCAATGAAGGAGCCGTTCGGTATCGCCAGCGGGGCTTTAGCTGATCTGAGGCTTGAGGCTGAGCTAGAAATTCTCGACGTGGGCGCCCGGGTTGATCCGAGTGATACAGAACGCGCCGCCGTAGCGATGAAGGAACGCGGCATTGGTGTGGTCATCACCCTCGGAGGCGACGGAACAAATCGAACCATCGCCAAAGTGTGGCCTGAAGTTACGTTGGTACCGATGTCAACAGGAACAAATAACGTGTTCCCCTCGCTGGTCGAACCCACTGTGGCGGGGGCGGCCGCTGGACTGGTGGCGAATGGATTGGTCGATATCGACTTAGCGGCACCGCGTTCCAAAATGATTCATCTGACTTTTTCTGACGGGTCTGAAGATGTCGCCCTCGTGGACGCTGTGACTCTGGCTGACGATTTCGTCGGAAACCGTATGCCAGTCGACCCAGCAAATCTTCGACAGTTATTAGTTTCTGTAGCGCGGCCTGACACTATCGGCGTGTCATCGATAGCAGGCCTTCACGCCACTTGCGACGTGGACGAGGATGCCGCGATCTTGGTTCGGTGCGGAGAGGGGGGTCGTTTGACGAATTCTCCGATTGCGCCTGGGTTGTACCGACAGGTTCCGGTGCTTGATGTGACGAGAATCAATCTTGGTGAACAAATTGATCTCCTAGGACCCACCACGGCGGCACTTGATGGGGACAGGGAGCATCACATTTCACGGGAAGAGCCCGTGTTAGCTGTGGTGCGTCGCGATGGGCCAAGAGTGGCGAAGGTGGCGGTTGCTCTTTCATTAGGCGCTTCTGAAGGGATTTTCTGTTCGGAACTAGCCGACGATCTTGACGCTAGGTGACTGCGTGGAGAGTTGCGATGGGTTGACCGTCAAATGGTACGAGCTTCGAACAACGGCTCGGAATCCAGCGTTCGCATCGAGTCTGGAAGCTCTCGTCGAGTTCGTAGGTGAAATTCTCTGTCCGCATCGAGTGTGTACGGGTAGGCGGGTTCACCTGCTCTAAAGAGGGGCACGTGAAGCGCTCTCGCGTCTGACGGACCCGGGCGGTCATGCTGGACTAGGACTTCATCGACCGCGCGCCCACCGTGGATGACGCGGTACGGCCGCACAACTCCTCCACGCGTCGCCTTACCCTCAGATGACTTGGCGACGGGGAGGACCGGCTCGTAGGTGCCTGAGTTACGCGCGATTCCTACCAGCTTGTACACCATTCCTGCAGTCGCGTGACCTGAACCCACGACAAGTTGAGTTCCGACGCCGTAACCGTCAATCGGGTGGGTAGCCAGTTCAGCAATTCGATACTCATCGAGATCGCCTGATACAACAATGCGGGTCGACTCAGCTCCGCTCGCGTCAAGTTTTCTTCGGGCGTGAAGTGCTTCCTCGGCTAGATCACCAGAGTCAATGCGAATCGCTCCGGGGACCCCGCCGAGCCTCTTTGCCGCGGCGAGAGCGCGATCAATGCCGGTATCAATTTCGTACGTGTCGACCAGAAGTGTTGTTGCCAGTCCGTGCGCTTCGATTTGGGCTTCGAAGGCCGCTTCTTCATCGTCATGAGCGAGGGTGAAGGCATGCGCTGAAGTTCCAGCGGTGGGGAGGTTGAAGCGGATACCCGCTTCCATATTTGAGGTGGTGTCGAAGCCCACGAGCCAAGCGGCTCTTGCTGCTGCTACGGCTGCCTCTTCATGGGTCCGTCGCCCACCCATTTCAATGAGGTGGCGCCCTTGGGCAACATCGTGCATCCGTGCTGCGGCAGACGCGACGGCGCAGTCGTGGTTGAGTACCGACAACACAAGTGTTTCGAGGAGAAGACCCGCACCGAACGAGCAGTCAACTCTGAGGACGGGGCTTCCGGGCACATAAAAGTCCCCTTCGCGGTAGCTCCATACTTCGCCTTCGAACCGGAACATTGTTAGATGTTCGAGGAGTTCGTCGCTAAAGCGCCCCAGGCTCGCCAAATACGCAATTTGATCACTGGAAAACTGGAAATGAGCGAGCAGTTCTGCGAGACGTCCAGGACCCGCTACGACTCCGTATCCTCGGCCGGGTGGCAGTCGGCGAGCGAAGACTTCGAAGCTTGCCCTTCGCTGCGCCACCCCTGATCGGATTGCCGCGTCAAGCATTGTGACCTCATAAAGGTCCGTCATCAAGGCGGTGCTCATATCTTCAAGCATGGTTCATGGACTGGGTCGCCGAAAAGGCCAATTCGCGTTGAATGACGTTTTTGTGCAATTTGTTCTTTACTTGAGACGGCTCATATTCCATAAATAACCGCAGATGAGGGTCTCGGCGGGCCACACTCCTGTTATGGCTCTCAAGACCTCAAGTCGAACTGATATCCCCCCTTTTTATGTTATGGAGGTGATGCGCGCAGCAGCCGAACGTGAGACATCCGGCAGTGAAGTGCTACATCTTGAGGTTGGTCAACCTTCAACGCCGGCGCCCGAGGGGGCCAGGAAGAGGGCAATAGACGCTATCCAAAATGAAATTCTTGGATACACCTCGGCACTTGGGATGGATTCCCTTCGGGAGCGTTTGAGCCTCCATTACCGAGACTGGTATGGCATCGAAGTCGGTCCCGAAAGGATTGCAGTCACCCTGGGAGCGAGTGGCGCCTTCACGTTGGCGTTCTTGGCTTGTTTCGAAGCTGGTGATCGAGTAGCGGTTCCGACACCGGGATACCCGTGTTATCGCAACACCCTCAGAGCGCTTGGCGTTGATGTTGTTGATGTACCGGTCGGATCTGAGAGTCGGTTTCAACCTTCGGCTCAAATACTGGAGTCAGTTGGGCCAATCGACGGACTGGTTGTCGCGAGTCCGTCCAACCCCACGGGGACGATGCTCCTTCCGGGCGAACTGAAGGATCTAATTCGTTGGTGCAAAGCACAGGGCGTCCGTCTGGTTTCCGATGAGATTTATCACGGCATCACCTATGGCACTTCTGCACCAACGGCTGTCGCTGAGTGGGATGAGGCAGTTGTCGTAAATAGTTTCTCGAAATACTTTTCGATGACCGGATGGAGGCTCGGGTGGTTGGTTCTTCCGCTCGATCTCGTCTCTCCTGTTGAGCGCCTGGCTCAGAATGCGTTCATCGCGGCCGCGTCTGTATCGCAGCACGCCGCGCTCGGTGCGTTCGAAAGTCATAGCGAATTAGAAGCCAACATAGAGCGCTATGGCGTTAACCGGAGCATTCTTTTGGAAGGTTTACCCCAGGCCGGTATCACTCAATTGGCGCCTGCCGATGGGGCGTTCTACATCTGGGCACAGGTAGATCACTTGTGCGATGACAGCCAACGCTTGGCACAGGAATGGTTAGAGGACCTCGGAATCGCTGTGACGCCGGGGATTGATTTTGATCCTGATCAAGGGCATCGGTTCATTCGCTTCTCGTTCGCTGGTTCGACCCACGAGGTCCAAGAAACGGTGCACAAGTTGGTCAATTGGGCTGCTGAATTACCGGTCGAAAGGTTGGACTAGAGGCAAGCTCTACATGACACGAGATCTGCTGGCTTAAGGCAGTGTGCTCGTTCATCACGTGAGATGGGATTCGCGGTGGCCACAGCCGGGTTTACGCGTTGACGCCCCCGCTGAGTTAGCGGGGGCGTCGAACGACACCTGAGACGTTTCCCTGACCCTCGAGGGTTGGGCTTCACCGCGCGAGGACCGACACGCGCATCATCAGGTGGGATGGTCCGGGTTGGAGTCGCCACCATTTCGTGAGACACGAAGGAGGCTTCCTCCCAAGTTGGCAGGCCGCCTCAGCGCCCGACCACCTCCAGAGTCCTCTTAATTCTTGGCATGTTTGGGACCACCTCCTTTCTCTGGTGGTCTGATGGTGACACACACTCGGGCAAGCTGGGTGCCATTTGGACCTAGATTCAAAAGGTGAGGTGTTATTGGACCGCGTTTCGGATCGCGGCGGCGACCGCTGTGGAGGCGAGGTGGGCAACGAGGTCGACGGTTGCTGCGACGTTTTGTGTGGCCAACAGAAATAATGCGTCACCGTCGACCGACGTGTGTGGGGGGTCTATGGCTCGGGCAATACCCGTATGAGCGAGGTCGGCGACTCGGCAGGCTTCTGGTTTGGTGAGCGTGGCGTTGGTCACTAAACATCCGATGGTGGTGTTGGCTCGTTCTTCGCCGGAGTCCCATGCTGCGACTTCGTCGAGTGAAACGAACGGATAGCGAGGCGTGTCGGACCCGGCTGAGGAACCAACCAGAACCGTCCCGTCTGCGTCGATTACGTCACCGAACGCATTGACGGCAACGATTGCTCCCACGACCAAGTCGTTCGATCGGGCAACCGCGATGCCTTGTCCACCTTGGCTTGCATGAGATCGCCCTGCCGCTTTGCCGACCGTGCAACCACGGCCTACCCCAACCGGTCCGCTTTCGGGATCAGTGGTGGTTGCTGCTTCGCATGCTGTTCGACCGGCTTCCGGACCGGGTCGCGGGTCGTCGGGTCCGCTTATATCGAACACGACTGCGGCGCCAACGACGGGCACGATCGCGGAAGCCAGTTCTAATCCGCGTTGGTTTTCAGTGCACCATTGCACGACTCCCTCGGCAGCCGCTAACCCGAAAACGCTGTTGCCACATAGAGCTACTGCGTGACATTCGACACCGGACCCGTTAGGGCCTAACGCGGCAGCCTCTCGGGTGCCCGGGGCGCCACCACGCACAGCGATCGCTCCAAGGGAACCTTTGGGTGGGAGAACAACAGTGATTCCCGTCGCGTGTTGTTCGTCAGTCCAGCAACCCACCATTACCTCTTCGATGCCAAGTGCCATAGACGAACCTTACGTTGCTTAACGCATTAGACATACATGGGTGCCTGAAGGTCACACCATCCATCGGCTATCACGAGATCTAAGGTCAGATTTTGGCGCGGAACCAGTGGGGGCAAGTTCTCCTCAGGGACGTTTCGTAAATGGTGCCAACCTCATTAGTGGAGCGACTCTCTCGAAAAGTGAAGCCTGGGGGAAGCACTTATTTCTAACTTTCTCTGAGGAAACGATCCTCCATATTCACTTGGGTTTGATCGGGAAATTTCGGCCTCAAGCTCTCGAACACGAACCGTCAGACACGGTTCGTCTTCGTTTGGAAGGAAGTAGGGCTTGGCATCTCACCGGTCCACAAAAATGTGCGCTCATACCGAAAGAGGAGTCGTTAAGAATCATTGATGACTTAGGGCCTGATCCACTGCGCCGCGACAGCAAGTGGGAGGATTTCGCCTCCGGGTTGGCGAACCGCAAGACTCCAATCGCTATATCGCTCCTAGACCAATCAGTAATCGCAGGGGTCGGAAACGTGTATCGGGCTGAGTTTCTTTTCCTGTTGGGAATCCATCCCGAACGTCCGTCCTGTGACCTCACACAAGCCGAACTTAAGGACCTATGGCAAGTGTCTGTATCGCAGTTACGTCAGGGAGTTCGATTAAACCGGATCGTAACCGTCAGCCAAATAGATTCTGGAACATCACCTGGGCGCCTAAAAGCTGAAGATGCGCTTTACGTATACAAACGCGAAGGGCAACCTTGCCGTCGCTGTAGTTCTTCGATCAGGGTCACCAAACTTGCCGGTAGAAGTTGCTGGTGGTGTGACCGGTGTCAACGTCGATAAAGCGGCCACGGCCACTAGTCCCAGACCAGAAACCGTTTAAGCCTTCATCAGCGAGACTGACATTGGGGACACCAGGTTGTCGTGCGGGCATCAATGACTCGTGATCGAAGGGTAGAGGCGCAGACCAAACAGATCTGACCTGCTCTGCCGTAACACTTAAGGTGATGTTGATTTGAGCCTTCACCTTCAAGGTTTCGATAGTCACGAATTGTGGTACCGCCTCGTTCGATCGCTTCAGACAAGATGGTCCGCAAGGCGTCGAGAAGTCTTTGTGCTTGAGGTCGACTGATCGATCTCAAGGACGGATTGATTCGAGCGAGGAATAATGCTTCGTCTGCATAGATATTTCCTACTCCGGCAACGAGACGTTGACTTAGTAATTGGGTTTTGATTCGTCTCCTGCGTCCCCGTGTTCGACGCCAAACCTCGTCACCAGTTAGTTCCGCGGAAAAAGGTTCGGGACCCATGTCCCGCAGCGTCGGTATTTGCGAATAATCACCCTTGTTGACAACAGCTATACGTCCAAATCTCCGCACGTCCCTAAATACAACTGTCTTCCCATTGTCTAATGACCACCAAGCTCGTTGGTATTGGTCAAGAATCGTCGAACTTTGTTCTCCGCCATCAATGAGCAACTGTCCAGTCATACCTAGGTGAACAATTAACTCGGTCTGGTCGTCGCATTCTGCAATCAAGTATTTACCTCGTCGACTTAATTCAGTGAACCGTCGACCTTTGATTTCTCTGGCTGGCAAGAATTTCTGAGATTCATGACTTCCAGCTCGAACGACTGTCTGATTAATGATTTCGCTACGAAGTTGTCGTCGGATTGTTTCGACTTCTGGAAGTTCAGGCACTTGAACCTGAGTCCTCAGTGTCGCGGCCCATATCGGCGTTCTGCTTCCTTGCTGCCCTCAGGGCAATGATCTAGATACGGGCACCAATTACACAGAGGCCCTGTGCGATGCGGAAATTTTTCACTGTCAATCGCCTGGCACAAGTCATCCCATGTTCGACGGTGGACATCTACGGCGCCGGCAACTGCCACAGAATCCAGCGGGCGATCGATGGATCCACTCGTCAGGTACATGAGACGTACTTCTGATACGTCAAAGTCTTCTTGAGCCAATGCTGCTGCATAAAGCCAAACTTGCGACAGTTTGTCTTCCAGATACTTTGACCCAGGGGCCTTGCCTGTCTTGTAGTCCACAACTCGAAGGCCAGAAGAAACTCGCTCGGTTAGGTCAACGATTCCATAAAACGGGACTCCACCTATTTCAGCCGACAGTTTTTGTTCGGCACGAACAACTTCGACCTCCGATGGATCTTCAAGGGAGAAATACTTTTCTATAAGTCGCCATGCCTTCCACATGAACGATTTGGTTTCAGTTTCTGAAAGGCACAAACCAACGAAATCTTCGTCAGTGAGAGTTTCGTCCCACAGCTTTCGAGCGATGTCTCTGGCCGTATCAACTGAGCGCTCACCAGCGTCAAGGTTGAGAAGATCTTCAAGTATTTGATGGACGAACGTGCCAAGCACTGCCGCCTCGCCCGGTGGATCTGGGAGTTGGTCGATGTATCTCATACGCCAGCGGCGAGGGCATTGTCGGAAGGTGGACGCGGAGCTCGGGCTTAAGTGCCTAGGGCGAAAGGTTTGGGCATCCATGTCAACCGAATTCACGAATTGAATCTTGTCCGCGGGGTGGGACATTCAGGCGGGATCATCGGTCTCTTCGAGTTAAGCGCCGCCACAGCCAGAAAACCGCGGCGAGCCCTGCGATGCCGCCCAGCACAGCTACTGCTGGGACCCGCCGGTCTAAAGGCGGTACCGCTTGGGGAACTGTTTGCAGCGCGGGTCCCGTTTCGTCCTCGGTGGCGTCAGTCGCTGCATCTTCCGGTTCGTTTTCGAGAGGCATTGGGGTTTGCGCGTCAGGATGATCTGTTATTGGGTCGCCCGGGAGGCCTACGAATGCCCCACGGTCAGTGGGTCGTGGTCGGTTGGGGTCGTAGCCGGCCATCTCCCCTCCTTCACAAGTCGATCGTATCGGGCGCCGAGTGTTCGGCGCTGGGGGGCAATCCTCCGCTACCGAGGTCTGCGGTTTGAGCTTCGTTTAACGAATTCCACAACTCGTCGAATTGACCTGCGGCTTCGGCGGCGCCCGGGCGCTTGCCTAATGACCGCAAACAGGTGGATTGCCCCGACGCCTCTGCTATTGCGGCCCTGAGTTGAATTTGTGGCAGCACTAGCTCACCGAATCGATCCTGCAGTTGTTCACACCAATAGCGGTTGTCGCGTGTGCGACCAACTCGATTGACGATGACCCCGGCCAGTCGTGGCGCGCCCAGACGCCCGGCGACCCGCTCCACAGTGTTGTGCATTAAGTCGACCCCGTCAGCTGCCCATGCGGCGGGCTCTGTGACTATCAAGGCTCGCTCCGCGGCGAATAATCCGTTGATACACAGAAGTCCTAACGACGGTGGGCAGTCGATGAGCACGAGATCGTGGTTGACTCCTGCCATAGACAGCCGAAGCCGATCTTGGGCCCCTACTGGGTCAGCGGCAAGAAGGGCTTCTCTGCCCGCCAGCAAGTGACTACCTGGAACAAGGTCAGGTCGCGGGCCGTCATCTGGCCAGTGCGATCGGCAGATAGCTTCAGTTGCGGATCCCGCTCTCGCTTCTGCCAGAACGTCATCGATTGATGGTGTTGCGTTCCATACGCCTAACCCGCTTGACGCATTGGCTTGGGGATCGAGATCGATGATGAGCACGCTCATACCCGAAGCGCTTGCCGCTTCAGCAATACCTAGGGTGACGGTGGTTTTACCCACACCTCCCTTTTGATTGACGACAGCGATTGACTGCATTGGTGACAGGCTAACCTCGCTTCGCTGTTAGATCGGGTAGCCGATGGTTCACTGCTATTAACGGAGTTCAATACCGCATAGCGAAGCTGCTGCTATCAGGCATCCGCTGCTTAATGGATCGGCGTGATCTTCGATCGACTGAGCAGCGGTAAGGAGTGCTGTGCGTATTCGTGGTGTATCCAGGTCGTCGTCCAAGGCATCTCGTACTTCGTCGATTAACTGACCGTGATTCACGGGATCGGCCCCGCCTCCGGCACGAACAAGCAGTTCAAGATCGCTTTGGGCGCGTTGAGCCTCCTCGTCGAACCATTCAAAGTCGAATCGATAGCGGTGGGCCATGAGAGCCAGGCGAATGGCGCGAGGATCGATTTGTTGGCGAAGATCGGAGACAAACACCAAGTTGCCGAGGGATTTCGACATTTTCGTTCCTTGGTAGGCCACTAGGCCTGCGTGAACCCAGTAGCGGGAGAACGGCTCGCCCGTAACGGATTCGCTCTGCGCGATCTCACATTCGTGATGGGGAAAGATGAGATCTCCCCCTCCACCGTGAATATCGATTGTCGTTCCTAGCGCATCCATGCTCATCGCTGAACATTCGATGTGCCATCCGGGGCGACCTGGCCCAAAGGGTGAATCCCATCGGGGCTCGTCGTCAGCACTCGGTTGCCACAAAACAAAATCCAGCGGGTTGCGTTGTCGAGGATCGTCAGGAGAGCCACCTCTTTCGCGGGCTAACGCGACCATCTCATCGGTGGTCAAATGCGACAGCTTGCCAAAAGAGGTGAACGTTTCGACATCAAAATAAGTGATGCCATCAGTGGTGTAGGTGTGGCCGCTGCTTTCGAGGCTGCCTATCAGTTCAATCATGCCGGCAATGGACTCCGTCGCTCGCGGCTCGAGGTTTGCCGGGCGAGTGTTCAGTGCTTCCAGGTCTTGGTTGAATCGGTCCATTTCTGACTCGGCGAGTTCCAGGAAGTCGATACCTAGCTCTCGGGCCTTGGGCAAGATGCTGTCGTCGACGTCAGTGACATTTCTGACAAGTTCGACAGTATGTCCGCGGTCTTCAAGCCTTCTAATGATTAGGTCGTATGTGAGGTACGTCGCTGCGTGACCGAGGTGGGTTGAGTCGTATGGCGTTATTCCACATACGTACATCTGAACGTGATCGTTCAACTCAAGATCAACTATTTCCTGACGTGCAGTGTCATACAGACGCATTGCCATAGGCGTTGTCGCTTTCTTGGTCTTTGACCAGGGAAGTTCCTTCACCATACGCCGGAGACCGGACGAGTATGAGCTATCCCGTAACCGAATATCTGAACTCAGCTACCGCCGGTGGTTTAGGGCTAGGTACTCTCGATCTAGTGGGTTCACGCGACGACGAAGCGATGCTTGAAACGGTGGAGCACTTTCGACAACGGCGGCGTCTGTCATCAGTGGATCCGAGTCATCTCGATTTAATCATCGACGAGATCTCGTTAGCTGGAAGCGAGCCTGTCGAGTACGTCGCAAGGCTCTTCAATTCACATGAAGTGGTGTTCGTCGGACACGATCTTCCATCGCGAAAAACAGGTTTGTTTATGCAGGAATTGATCCCTGCGGTGCGAAGTGCCGGCGTTGAACTCTTAGGTATCGAGTGGGCGTGCGTCGACGATCAGTCATTGTTGGACGAACTTGTCAACGCTCCGCAATTCGACGAAGGCATTGCTCGGTCGGCTTTGTTCAGGTGGGGGTTACGCCATCATTTCGCCTATGTCGAATATTTAGACATCCTTCGTTCAGTCTGGGGGGTCAATAGAACACGCGAACCTCATTCGCCAAGCTTTCGGGTTGTTGCCCTCGACTACGACATAGAAATTGACGCCGTAACTGACACGGCCGATTTGCGTTCGCCTTACGCGTGGGAACATCTACGTCCTCGCGGACCAGCTTCGAGACACATGGCAGACGTGTTGCTACGAGAGTTCGTTGAAAGGGGCCACAAGGCGTTGGTTCTCACGCGAACCGGGAACGCGTTGACTCGACTGCGGCGCCGGCCACACCCGGTAACGGACCGAATCGATAGAGAAATCGTCAATGGTTGGGTCGTCGGCTGCGGGAATCATGTCTATAGCGCCATCGCTGATCAGGCAGCGACTGTTCTGATCCACCAACCGCTCCCAGCCGAGGGTGAACATGGTTTTTTCACCCTTCCAGCGGACGGCTATTTGGACGCCGCGTTTGCTCACCCCAACGGGCCTCGCTTTCCGATCGCTTTTGATGTCGGTTCCGGTCCTATTGGTCGACTCCCATGCTCAACTTCTGCTGACGGGGGGGACATGTCTCAATTTGCTCATGGCTGGGTGTTTCTTGAGACTTCAAGCCGTCTGCAAGGCCCAACCCCTCTGACAGGATTGTTCGATGACGGAAACATCGCCGAAGCTCGTCGGTGGTCGCTCGATCCTCATCTTCGAAGTTCCGACGCGACTGCCACTGATTTCGATGCCGCTCTCAGTAATGCAGCCGCAGCGGCGGAGCTCGGTTGGACTCAGATTGTCTAACGCGCGATGGTGCAGAGATGAACGAGACCGCTGAGATTAGTGGGCAGCACAAATCTTCGCTGCAATCACCGCAAGCGCACCTGGCGGAGTTAGCCGCGTCTAAACAGTTGGTGTTACTTGGTGACCAAGTCGGGGTCGCGCAGCATGTCCGTTTCGTAGCCGAGTCATTACCGGAGCTTTACTCCGCGGGCGTCAGCAATTTGGCGTGGGAGTTCACCAACCAGCGCTCCCAAAAGCATCTAGACGAGCTTGTGTTCTCTGACTCGTGGGACGAGAACCGATGCATCGAATTGTTTGTGGATCTGCTCGGAATCGGGTTCACCTATCGCGAATATGCTGACGTTCTCAAGGCCGCGTGGTCATTGAACCGCAGTCTCGAGACAGATGCTGATCCTTTTCGGGTGATTGGTCTGGGTCTCCCTACTTATGTTGAGGATCCTGAGCTGCTCGAAGGACGATCGGCCGCCGAATTGGACCTGCGCAACTGGTGGATGGGGGGGCATTATCGCGACATCGTGGCGTTTCACATGGCGAGCATCTTGACCAGTGAAGTCCTCCGCTGGGAGCAGCGGGCCGTCGTCTTATTATCGGCGGAGAGCACTACGACCCGGTTGATCCAATGGGTAGACGGCGTCGCGACAGTGAGCGTCGGCAATCTTCTTCATCGTTGGATGGGAGAAGGTGTGGCTCGGGTGGTGTTTCATGGAGCCGTGTCAGACAGCGGTGCTATTGAACGAGTGGAGTCATTGGTTGCACGAGCGCCCGAACAACCCGAACAATTCGGCATCTCTCTTGGACTTTCGACGCTCGGCAACGTAGGGGTAAATGAGGTGATCGGCACCATCGACGGGATCGAAACGTCGTTGAGGCTTCGCGATATTGCGGACAGCTACATATGGTTAGGAAATATTGAAAGCTGGGAGCCCTGTCAGTTGATTGATGGTGTCATAACCGACGACAACTTCTCCGATTTGGAGGCGCGCTATCGTGCTCTCGATCCAAGATCTGAACCTTGGACGGCTGCTGAACTTGAGGAAATACGCGAAGAGGGACGACTCGAGCTTTCAACGTCCTGGCCGAAGCTGCCCGCGATTGAGGAGCCGTCGGATAAACGTCGTCGGTTCAGAAAGCGACGCTCATGAATGACTTTATTCTCGGAGTTGACCTGGACGGAGTGTGTGGGCAACACACTGAGATGTTTCGCGAAATAGTCGCCACAGAGCTCGGGGTGACGGAGGACTCGCTGCCTCTGGAGCGAAGCTGGGATTTTCGTGAGTGGGGTTTCGGTCCCGACGATTTTGAACGTCTGCACCGCGTGGCAGTACTTGAATACCGAATGTTCAGAGACATGAAGGTAATGCCAGGTTGCGCTGAGGCGCTGTGGCGCCTGTCCGATGCTGGTGTGTGGATCCGCATCGTCACGCATCGGTTGTATGTCAATTGGGGGCACGCGGTCGCTATTGCAGATACCGCTCAATGGCTCGATCAGCAACGCATCCCGTATCGAGATGTTTGTTTTGTGGGTGAGAAACCCGATGTCGCTGCTCATGCCTACGTCGACGATGGACCACACAACGTCGAGGGCTTACGAGAAGCTGGACATACCGTCATTACCTTTGATCAGCCCTACAACCGACATATAGATGGCCCGCGCGTATCTTCCTGGCCGGAGCTGGAGGCGATGGTTTTGAAGTTGGCAGCTGACCACGCCGGTTCTATCGCGCAGCAGTTACCTGGTTTAGGGGCTGGCTCGGACCGCTTATTCGAACGAACTAGGGAGCAGTCTTGAGCGTTTCGGCAGAGCCGATTGATGCGGCAACGGTGGTGGTTGCAAGAGACACAGATGAAGGTATCGAGGTTCTGATGCTCCGGCGTAATTCGAAAATCTATTTTGGAGGAATGTGGGTTTTCCCTGGTGGCAGAGTCGATGAGGGCGATCGAACTGACGAGATGCTGGTGTCGGTATGCGACGACGGCGACGGTCGCGGATTTCGTGCTGCAGCGATTCGCGAAGCACAGGAAGAGGCGGGGATCGATCTCAGCAATGCTGACTTGCATCATTTCGCGCATTGGTTACCTCCCGCAGTTCGACCAAAACGTTTTTCTACACAGTTCTTTTTGGCCATTGCGCCAAAAGATCATCATGTTGCGATAGATCACGGAGAGATCACTGAACATCATTGGATGACTCCTGCTGATGCCTTGCGGCGTCGGTCAGACGGCGAGATCGAGATAGTGACGCCAACTTTTTGCACCCTCAATTGGCTCAAACAATTCCGAACCGTTCCCGACGCATGCGCTGCTATTAAAGGTCCGGAGTGTTTTCACACCCATATCAAGCAGGTTGCTGGTTCCGATCCAGGGGTGGTCGCGTTTTATTCCGGCGATGTGTCCTATGACTCTCTGGACTTGGAGGCTTCAGGTCCCCGTCGTCGCTGCTACATGCTTCAATCCGCTTGGTGGTGGGAAGAGCATGAGGGCGAGGAGCCAATTCTCAGCGACTAACGGTCCGAGGTTGTGGCGGGTTAGTGATCGTGGCCATGTGGGCGCTGCGCATAAGTGAAAGCTCGTCCATCTAGTTCAGAAGAATCAAGCAGGGTCGAATCGCTCAACATTTGTTCCAGGGCCTGTACCCAACAGGTGTAGTAGTCCCAAGGTGGACGCTCATGAACATCTGTCGACTCCCAGGCGCCAATTGTCGTAATTAGGCGGGTTCGGAAGTCCTCCCAGCTAAAGCGTCCGGACTCAACTAGGTCCGCTGTTACCCCAAAGGCTCGACTTTGCCAGGGTGCTTCGAAAACCAATTCGCCGTTGAGTCGGGGCGGGGCTGCTGAATCGTTAAGAATCTCGACCTCATTCACGGCGTAATTGCCTTTGCCACTCCGATCATGGAATCTCTAGTCACGAGGCGGGCAAGGTCTTCTAGGTCTAGGTCGTCGGTGCCTTCGGGTTGTTCAGGGAGGACGAGAAAACGTGTTTCTGAACTGCTATCCCACACTCGTAGCTCTGTTTCGGTTTCAAGAGTGAGGCCCATCTCGTTGAGAACCTTTCGGGGTTCGCGCACTATTCTCGCTCGATATTCGGGGCTCTTGTACCAATTGGGAGGGAGACCGAGAAGAGCCCAGGGGTAGCAAGAGCACAGGGTGCAGACCACGACATTGTGAACGCCCGGCTCGTTGGCTTTGACTTCGATGTGCTCAATCTCGGCGCCTTGGGCACCTTCAGAAATCAGGACTGCGTCAGCGTCGGCGAGAAGGCGCTCGCGAAAGTCAGGGTTGGTCCATGCCTTGGCGACTAGCCGAGCTCCAATCATTGGGCCTAGATCATTTTCGAAACGGTCGATCAGTGCGTCGACGCGTGACCGATCAACAAGTCCTTTTTCGACAAGTAAGTCCTCCAGTGCTTCGGTCCGAACCTCGGGCGAACGAGGGTCAATCTGATGATGGTGGTCCGTTTCAGAACTCACACTGCCTCCCCTGCCGCCGTGAGATAGTTCTCGTATAAGTCGACATTAATCACTACGTCGACTTCAGCTTCGCTCCCCCAAAGATCCTCGGCTCGATACGCTACGCACAGGACGTGTTGGGGTCGTTCACCTAGGTCATGAGCGGTGCTATCTGGCAGTACTTCAGCTGGGTGGATCTTGACAACGGTCCCCACCACCCCGCTGACGTATTTCGGAAGTCGGGTGTGGCCGGTTTCGTTATGTCCGAGCGCCACCACGCTGTCACCAACCGCGAACTTGGGGGGTTCGGCCAAGTCGCGGCGGACTGTTCTGCCACCCGGCGTGGGGGTGGTTCGATCAGCCGGCAATTGGTTCGGATCTTTTTGCCCTACCGGTGAGGCACGGTGAGCCGGGCCGGTGCCCTTTGTGGCACCAACAAGATCATCCAATTCACCTGAGGCGAGGTGCCCGTATTCTTCGAGAAGTACCTCCATCACAGCTTCCCAACGGCCGTAATAGCCGCCATGGTCAAAATAATCTTCTCGGTCGAGACGCTCAATCGCGTATCGCATCTCACCTGGTCGTGTAGCCGTACGGCGCAGCACCTGGAACATCAACCCGAAAACTCGTCGCTCCCAGTCGCTGTGGAACGCCGGTTCATCAGGACTATGAGGTACCTCACCCCACCCTTGGGTTCCACCTAGGTCGTGAATACCGAGATCTCCACTCAACTGTGACTCATCTTCCGTGAACAGAACCACCATCGACGGTGTAGACACCGCCGTTGATGTAGCTGGCGTCGTCCGAGGCAAGGAAGGCCACCAATGCAGCGACTTCGTCGGGCTCGCCGTAACGGCCCATCGGGTTTCGCGCGGCAAAGTCTTTGCGGATCATTTCAGCCTGATCGCCTCCGATGCCCTCTTCCAGACTCCGCATCATCCGCGTTTCAATTGGCGAGGGACACACAGCGTTGACACGAATCCCCTGGGGAACGAGTTCGAGAGCGGCTGATTTGGTGAGCCCGAGAACACCATGCTTGCTCGCGACGTAGGCGGACAGTCCTCTGGCTCCCAACAGGCCAGCTGTGGACGCAGTGTTGACTATCGCGCCGCCACCATTGGCAATCATCGCGGGGGCCGCGTGTTTCATCCCTAACCAGACGCCTCGGAGGTTGACGTTGATAACTCGATCGAAATCTTCTTCGGGGTAGTCAACAAGGCCAATAATTCGCCCTTCAATGCCAGCATTATTGAAGAGGACGTCGAGACGCCCGAACTCTTCAACGGATTGTTCCACGTAGCGCGATACATCGGATCCCTCACTGCAATCAGCCGTCAACGCAACGGCATCGACCCCGAATGGCTCCGCCTCCCCAAGCGCCGCATCTAGATCTGATCCGTCGAGATCAACGGCAATGATGCGAGCTCCCTCGGAAGCGAAACGGCGCACCGCGGCGAGGCCTATTCCGCCAGCGGCTCCTGTGACCACGACGACCTTGTCTTGAAAGCGCATGGGCACAGCCTCTCACGGATGAGCACGGCCAATCGGATCCTGCAACAATTGGAACCATGAGCGATGCAACTAGCCCCGAAGAAGTCGTGAACAACTTCATTGAGAAGATTGAGGCGAAAGATCTTGACGCCGCACTCGATCATGTTTCCGAAGACTGTTACTACGACAACGTACCTATTGGCGACATGACCGGACGCGAGGACATGCACAAGTTTCTCAGCGGACTGCTTAAGGGTGAAGGTCCTGTGGAGTTCGAGGTCGTTCGTCAAACGGCGACGGGTAACACCGTGATGAACGAACGACTCGACCGCTTTCAAACTGGCAGTGGCCGTCAAATAGAACTCCCTGTGATGGGCATTTTTGAAGTCAATGACGGTCTCATCACTTTTTGGCGCGATTACTTCGACAACGGCATGTTTCTTAAACAAATAAAGGGCGACGACTAGCATGGTGGTGTCGGCACTTAACGTGTCGATCCGTACGAACAACATTTACAAGGGGGAACGGTGAGTATCACTACCGAATTCCACGACCCTCGAGCCGAGCCTCAAGCGGTTGCGGAACCTTACGAGCTAGACGTTGACCTAGAAAGACCTATGACGATTGGTCTTGTGGCTAACGGGTTCCCCGATAGCGTCCGTTTCCTGGATCATGTCGAGAAATCGTTGGCCCAGGTTGTTCCGGCGGCGTCGTTCGTTCGCTACGACAAAGGTGATGCGTCATCGGTCGTTAGTGGCTCGATGCTCGAAGAGATTCAGGCCGAGTGTCAGGCGGTAGTTGCTGCCTACGGCCATTGAGGCAGCTGCACTTCTGGCACCGTGCGTGACAGCATTTCAGTAGCTCGGCTGGGCATTCCTGCCGTAGCCCTCGTCACAGAAGAATTTTGGCCTCAGGGCGACTTCTTCGCTCATTCCACCGGCATGCCCGAGGTACCTCGCATTAAGTTGCCCCACCCGGTTGCTGGGACGGGGGAACAAAAGATGGCCGAGGTTGCCGCAGATATCACTCCCTCCATCATCGACTTGTTGTCGGGCGGAACCAATTAACGCGAGGCCAAGATGAGTTTGCTCGACGCCCCATCTGAATACGACGCGCTCGAAGTGCTACACGAACTGGGCTGCACCGATGGCCTGCCTGTGGTGATACCGACTCCTGATCGGGTCTCTCGACTGGTTTTAGCCACGGGATTTGATCCGGGCCTTGTGCTGGGGGTTATGGGACCTTTAAACGGCGCAGCTACCGTGGAAAAAGTTTGTATAGCGGCGGTCATGGCAGGGTGTATACCGGACCACGCACCGGTGGTTGTTGCCGCGGTTCGGGCGGTTTGCCAACCCGAGTTCGATCTGACCGAAATGCAGGCGACAACGCATTGCACCGCACCATTAACGATCGTCTGCGGTCCGGCTCGGCACGTCTGCGGCGGAATCGCGTCCGGGTTCGGCGCACTCGGACCCGGACATCGAGCAAATGCCTCGATTGGTCGAGCACTTCGCTTGTGCATGATCAATATCGGCGGGGCCCGACCCGGCTCTTCGGATATGGCGTTGCATGGACACCCTGGAAAGTTCACCTATTGCATCGCTGAAGACGAGGAGAAGTCGCCGTTTCCTGGTCTGCATACCAGCTTCGGGTACGAGCCTGAGCAAAGCGCGGTGGTAATAACTGGCGCTGAGGCTCCACATTCCACCATCTTTGCTGGCAACGCCGACGATCCCGACTCAGCTGGCAAGCTTCTCCAAGCCATTGCTCTGGTCATAGCGAATCCGGGAAGCAACAACAGTCAACTTCGCGGTGGTTCTGTCTCGGTGATCATGAACCCCGACCATGCCCAAGTCATCGCGGCTGCCGGAATGACCAGAGAAGATGTTCAAAATGAGCTGGCCCGCCGAGCGACTATCTCCGTGGGAACGCTCCGACAAGTGGGCTCCCGCATGATCCCTCACGACGGTGACGTCGACGACGATGATCTGCTTCAAGTTCTCAAAGATCCGAGCCGAATCATCGTGTTTCAAGCTGGGGGCAGCGGCCTCTACACCATGGTCATGCCGTCGTGGTGCGCGGGTCCTCATCAAAATTCAATAGTGCACGCGGAAATCGAACTCGATCAAGCCTGTGAAGTTCCGGGAATGGGCAACTCGCCGCAACAATCCATGGAAGGAAGTTTGAATTGACCAACGATCGGCCTCACGGGGGCTTGTGGTTTGAAGAGCTGACACCCGGACTCGTCATTCAACACCGCCTCCGCCGCACAGTGACCGAGACCGACAACATTATGTTCACGACGATGACCATGAATCCAGCAGCGTTGCATCTCGATTTTGACTATGCGGAAAAAGAGACACAGTTTGGGCAGCCACTAGTCAATTCAATGTTTACCGCAGGACTCGTAGTTGGAATTTCGGTTCACGAAACCACTCACGGCACTACCGTCGCAAATCTTGGATTCGAGGAGATGAACTTTCCAGCTCCCGTGTTCCACGGTGACACGCTTCGCGTCGAGTCGGAGGTCATTAGTTCTAGAGAATCTTCGAGTAAACCCGACCAGGGCATCGTCTTATTCGAACACCGAGCGCACAATCAAAACGATGTCTTGGTGGCCACAATGCGTCGAAACGCGCTCATGTGGAAACGGCCCCAGTGAATTAACTCCAGGTAGCGAATCCGGTAATCCCCGTTCAGGTCGGAATGCGAACACAGACTGGCTAGTTTCATGAGGTCACCCACTACCGCGGAGTCTCAGCGATGACCTATAGCGCGCCTACCGAAGCATTTCGCTTCGATGAGTACCGATCTGCGGTGGAGGGTAAGCGAGTGTTCATCACCGGAGCAGGTAAGGACGGCGGTATAGGTCAGGCTTTCGCTCTCTGCGCTGGTCTTAATGGGGCTGCGTCAGTCGGAGTTCATTTTCATCGCAGCTACGAGGACGGTTTCGATCTCGTAGACCAGCTACGACTAGAGGGGGTCAATGCCTTCCCCGTCCAGGCAGATGTAACAAATTTGCGTGATCTGTGGGCGAGCCGCAGCTATGTCATAGACCAGATGGGAGGCCTTCCTCCAAATTTGGTTATCTGTAACTCTGGGCTAACCGAATCGGGTTACAGCTTCGGAAGGGCCCTCCGCGAGGAAGAGGGCGAGGGTCGTGCGCTTCGACGCGCCCGGGTACGACAGCATTTCTTAGACAATCTCGACGAATCCCGTCTTGTCTTAGACACGAAGGTCGACGGCTTCCTTGCGTCCACCCACCTGTGGGCCGGGGAAGCCGTTCACCACAACGAACCAATCCAATTGGTCTACATATCCTCACGTCAAGCGATCGACCCGGGGCCAGCGGTACCGGGTTACGCCATCAGCAATTGGGCGGTTTTACAGTTACCGAAAGTGTTGAAAGTAAACCTCGGTCGAAACGCCGAATTGGTTCAAAGTTTCTCCCTCATGTTCCCCTTTATCCGAACAGGGATGACTGATGAATATGTCGACAACGAACGCGTTTTCGGCCGCTGGCAGCGACGAATGCTGGAGCCCTGTGAAATGGCCCATGCCTTCATGGCTCTCCTCGCTCGTCCCGGAGAAGAGACCGACGACGGCATGTTTGAACTAATGGTCGACCCGATCGAAGATGACGGGATCGAAGTGACCTGGCGCCAGGTCAAGTTCAATCTGGCAGAGGAAGAACTCCACTGGAGCGCTGAGAGCCCTCTCAGGTTCTAGAACGACAATTCGGTTCGATTAGGGTGAACCGGTCCCTGGTGTGTCGACCCGAATTCGCTCTACGCGTCCTTCGCGACGGTCCGCCGCACCACCTCGTCCAGAGTTCGGCGCCGTGACCAGATACAACGTCCGCCGGTCCTCGCCTCCAAGCGCGCACGCGTAACAATTGAGTTCAAGATCAATGTGGTGAGTAATTTCTCCACCTTCGACGACGCGGAAGACAGAATGGTTCGCGGGGTCACCTACCCAAACTCCCCCCTCTACATCAAGGCAAATGCCGTCTGGAACACGTGTACCTAAATCCGCGAAAGAGCGTCTGTTCGTGAGTGACCCATCGTCTTCGATATCGAACAAAAGAAGTCTGCGACCGTATGACTCGGCTATCACCAAGCGATTTCCTTCAGGGTTAATGACCGTTCCGTTGGGGAAGTCGAGCTCACCAGGACCACGACGCGCTGTTCCGTCGGCATCGACAATGGCCAAAGTGGCTTGCGAAAAGTCCTCGCCCTCTCCGAATCCAAAATTTCCTACATAGGCGGTGCCATCGCTTGCGACAACCATGTCGTTACATGGACCGCCCGCGATATGTGCCAGGTCCGCATGTACCGACACCTGGCCGTCACCATCCAACTTTTTAAGGCACTGGTCAAGCATCGACACGAACAGAAGATTCCCGTCGGGAAGCCATCCAAGCCCGGATGGTTGCGTAGGAACTTCTAGTACGAGTTCTTCGGTGCCATTTTCATCAACTCGAAAAATTCCGTGGCGGTAAAAGTCCGAAAACCATAGGTAGCCATCCCGCCATCGTGGGCCTTCGCCAAATGCCAGACCAGTCAACAAAATCTCGGTATTCATAACATTCCTCAATTTCAGCTAAAAGAAAATTCGAATGACTCGTAGGGCCGAAGGTAGCGTCCTTAGGTGTGGGTAAGTTGAGCCAGCAGGAGGCCCGCCTCCGAATCACGGTGCCTGAAGCGGACGCCGACCTAGTGTCAGGCGAACTTTGGCAACTCGGAACCTTAGGGATAGAACAACGCTACGAGGGCGATCAAATCGTGCTGCTGGCTGGTTTCTCTTCAGCTCAAACCGCAGACCTGGCAGCGCGAACTCTTGGAAGGTTCGCCGTGGTTGAAGAATTTGGGTCTCGCGATTATCTCGACAGTTGGCGCGATTACGCAACGATTTACAGAGCGGGGAATCGCATAGTGATTAGGCCACCATGGGTTCAGTATGAACCGAAGGCGAGCGAATTAATAGTTTGGATGGATCCTGGGCGTTCGTTCGGATCGGGGAGCCACCCTTCGACCCGACTTGCGTTGGCTGAACTCGAACAATTACTTGAAGGAAACGAGTCCGTCCTCGATGTTGGCTGCGGAAGCGGCATCTTGTCGGTGGCCGCTGCTCGATTAGGCGCAACTGAGGTACTTGGAATTGACATCGACCCTGCGTCAGTGGAGGTCACAACAAAAAACGCCAAATCGAATGGCGTAGACGAACTAGTAACCGCGTCAGCGATCGCATTAGAAGAAGTGACCGGCACTTACGACGTGGTTATCGCGAATATGCTCGCCCCTCTCCTGAGTTCGTATGGGCCGACTCTTGTGAAGATGGTTCGGGCTGGCCGCCGTCTGGTGTTCTCAGGCCTTTTGAGTTCACAAATCGAACGTGTCGTTGATGCCTGCAGTCCGTTGCGTCTACTTACTACTCGAAGTTGCGAATCTGATGAGGGTGACTGGGTGAGCTTAACGTTGGGTTGACTGGTGCTAGATCGGAGCAACCATTTGGCGTTGAATCGGTCCGACGTGCAAGTGTCCAATTCGTTCGAGTTCGCCTTGAAGACGCAGATTCGGTAGGAGCGGAAGCACCGCGCGGAAAAATGCCCTCAACTCCCAACGCGCTAAATGCGCGCCGAGGCAAAAGTGGGCGCCGTGTCCAAAAGCCATGTGCTCGTTCGGATATCGAGTCACATCAAACCGGTATGGGTCAGGAAACTGACGTTCGTCGCGGTTGGCTGAAGCATGCCAAATGCCGACATGATCGCCGGCCCGAATGATCTGACCGCCGATCTCGGTGTCGCGAGTACAAACTCGAGCGAACTGAATAACAGGAGATGTCCATCGAAGAATTTCTTCGACGGCGTTGTCCAACGTTTCGCTGTCGTCAAGATGGCCAGCTAAGAACGCCAATTCTTCTGGGTGTTGGAGGAAAGCGATCATCCCTCCGGTAGCTGCGTTCCGGGTAGTTTCGTTTCCCGCGGCAATAAGAACCCTGATATAGCCCAGCAATTGCTGAGGAGTGAGCGGCTCGTTTGCAAGTTCAGAGCGAAGGAGAATCGATATCAGGTCCGGTCCGCTGCAATCCGTTGCACGTCGCTTCGCTATCTCTTGGAAGATCCACTCCTCGAATTCGACGAACATCCGTCGCCGCATGTCCTTTTTCGTTTCGTTAGCTTTGGCGAAACGCATCAACTTGGGATCGTCGAACAACACGGCGGTCCATGCGTGCACTTGCTCCCAATCATCGGGGGACGCGCCGATCATCTCGCAGATCGTGGCCAAGGGAAGTTTGACTGCTAGGTCTTCGACTAAGTCTGCGGTGCCTTCAGCGTCCACCTTCTTTGCAAACTGATCCGCGTAGATCTGTGCATGGTTAATTAGTGATTCTTCTCGAGAACGCATGGCCTTTGGTGTGAACTCGGGAGCTACTAACCGACGCATGTCCCAATGAACGGGACGATCGGTGTAAATGAAATCTGGGGGTTCATCCGGATCCCATCCGCGCGCTTCCATTCGGTGGCGGTAGGTGTCCCAAAATCGTTGATCTCGTTCCGCTAGGTCAAGTCGGAGCCTGCCTTTCCCGTTAGCGAAAGTCTCGTTGTCACCTGAGACCCGTTTGACATCCGCGTACCGAGTTACGGACCAAAAGGGGGTGATCGTTTCGCGCTCGTACCAATAAACAGGGGCCTCCGCGCGAAAGAGATCCCACTCCGCCCACGGATAGCCTTCGGTTCGGTACCTCTCCAGGTCGTGTATTACTGCTTCATCGACATGCATGGCCCCCCCCTAGAACTCCAATCGTAACGAGGCTGAGGAATTCGAGTCGGGTTGGTGACTATTCGCAAAATTTCTGGCGGGGTTAAAGTCCACGGATGAACGATTTACCAATCATCTGGTTTGATCGAGCGCTTGATGATTCGATGATGAAACTCGTTGAAGGACGCTGGAACCCGTCGTGGCCCAAGGGCGACGATCCCCTTGATGGGATTAAGCAAGCCGACGGTGCGGTAGTTGGCGCTTCCATCGTCTACAACCGCGAAGTGTTTTCGGTGAGCCCAAATTTGCGCGTGTTGTCACGGGCGGGAATTGGATTCGACAACGTGAATCTAGAAGATGCAACTGAATTCGGCATCGCTGCTTGTAACACCCCCGATGGGCCAACAATTTCGACCGCCGAACATGCCCTGGCGTTGATATTTGCCATCACGAAGGGTTTGAAACAGAGCGAGGGTCGACTCCATCGTCAAGAAGGAAATTATTCCGCCTCACACCATTCGTTGGAACTAAATGGAGCATCGCTCACGCTAATCGGACTCGGAAGGATCGCTTCTCGGGTAGCAACGGTTGCTCTTGCGGCTGGAATGACCGTGACTGCCTACGATCCCTTTGAATCAAATGAAAAATTCGAGCAACTTGGGGTCGGGCGTGCTTCTACCCTCGTCGAGGCGGTACGCGAAGCCCAAGTTGTTTCTATACACGCTCCTCTAACAGATCAAACCCACCACTTAATTAGTGCCGAGTTACTCGATCAGATGACCGACGGGGTTTTCATTGTGAACACAGCTCGCGGAGGCCTCGTCGATGATTCAGCTCTCATCGACGCGTTAATAAGCGGCAAAGTGCAGGCCGCTGGTTTAGATGTCACCGATCCTGAACCTCTGCCGCAAGGACATCCACTCTTGCAGCACGACAACATCCTCGTCACCCCCCATGTCGCGTCCGCAACTAGTGAAGGTAGAAAACGAATTTTCACGATGGCGATCGATCAGGTTCTGACAGGTCTTTCCGGATCGAAGCCGTCGAACATTCTGAATCCCGAGGTTTGGCCCGGCCGTAGCTCTATGCAGACAGTCACTTAGCGCAGCTTGTTACAGGTATTTTCGGTTCTAAGCTCCTGACCATGCCGGAATGGACGAACTGGTCGGGAAAACTTTCAGCAGAACCGCAGCGCATCACCCAAGTCGGCACCGTCGATGCGATCAGAAGCGAACTGTTGGCAGCGCGCGAGGGAGGGTGGAGTGTGCGAACCGCCGGAACGGCACATTCCCATTACCCCTTGCTCCCGACCAGCGGCGTAATTCTCGACACCCGTCCTCTTTCAGGCCTGGTATCTGTTGACAGAGATGCAATGACCGCAACTTTTCGCGCTGGCACCAAGATTCACGCATGTGGTCAACCGTTACTAGAACATGGTTTGGGACTGTTGAACCAGGGCGACATTGACCAACAATCTGTCGGTGGTGCCATCGCCACAGGAACTCACGGCACCGGGGTTGATCTCGGCAGTTTTTCGAGCGCAGTGACCGAATTGTTGGTGCTTCTCGTCGACGGGTCAGTAGTTACCTGTAGTTCTGATGTTGAGCCAGATCTGTTCGAAGCATCACGGCTGTCATTGGGTGCAGTTGGGGTCGTGTTGCAAGTTACGTTGCGAGTACGCGAGGCGTACCGACTGGAGGAGCAACGTTGGCTTGAACCTTTCGAAAGCGTCATGGAGAGAATCGAAGAGTTGACGAGCGCAACTCGACACTTTGAATATTTCTGGTACCCGGGTCAAGATCGCGCGATCTGTAAATCAATCAATCTCACCGACGAACCCTGCAGGTACCCCCTAGGGGATGAGGGACAACGTTTGGCGTGGAGTTTCGAAGTTCTTCCCAATCAGCGTCTCGACCCTCACACTGAGATGGAGTATTCGATCCCGGCCGAACACGGTCCTTCATGCGTCGCCGACATCAAGAACCTGCTGTCGAACAGCTTTCCCGAGGTTGTCTGGCCAATCGAGTATCGGACTGTTGCTGCGGACGACGTTTGGCTTTCCCCGGCACGGGGTCAAGCCACTGCAACGGTGTCAATTCACGAGGACGTGACGCGAGATGAAACCGCGTATTACAAATCCGCTGAATCAATTTTTCGTTCTTACGGTGGCCGCCCCCATTGGGGCAAAGTGCATTACCTCTCCGGCAAAGACCTGGCAGGAGATTACGACCGTTGGCAAGATTGGTGGCGGGTCCGAGACGCAGTGGATCCAACTGGCGTCCTTTTGAACGAACCCATGCGCAAGCTACGTGCCCCGTGAGTAACGCTCAGTTACTCACCTATCTTCCCTCCGAAGCCGATCCGGGAAATTTGCTTGATGGTTTCCTCGCATGGGCCGCCGCGGGCAACATCGATTTATACGAAGCGCAAGAGGAAGCGATACTTGAGGTCTTCTCAGGTCATCACCTGATTCTTACAACCCCTACGGGCTCAGGAAAGTCCCTCGTCGCGATGGCCGCTCACTTCGAGGCCATTGCTAAGGGAAAGCGTTGTTGGTACACCGCGCCGATTAAAGCACTTGTTTCTGAAAAATTTTTTTCACTCTGCAAGGAATTTGGTTCGGACAACGTGGGGATGATCACCGGAGACGCTTCGGTCAATCCCGATGCTCCGATCGTTTGCTGCACTCAGGAAATCTTGGCCAATCTCGCGCTACGACACGGACCTCAAGCTCCAGTTGATACGGCCGTGATGGACGAGTTCCATTACTACTCAGACAGAGATCGAGGATGGGCGTGGCAGATACCTCTGTTGGAGTTACAACGAACACAGTTCATTTTGATGAGCGCCACTCTCGGCCCAGCGGAATTCTTCCTCAAAGATTTAGAACATCGCAGCAACCGCATCGCCGTGGAAGTAACGGGAAACACCCGGCCGGTTCCTCTCGAATGGACCTACCGCGAGACAACCCTTCTTCAATCAATCCGCGATCTGTTGCACTTGGATCGTGCTCCTATCTACATTGTCCATTTCACTCAAAAAGCGGCAGCAGAACGAGCTCAAGCGCTGACTAGCTTGGACGTGCTAACTCGTGAAGAAAAACAACGGATTCGGGACGAAATTTCAAACTTTCGCTTTGACTCCCCTTTCGGTAAAGACGTTGCACGCTTTGTTAAAGCGGGCATCGGGGTGCATCACGCTGGACTTCTACCGAAATATCGGCTTCTGGTTGAACGTTTGGCCCAGGAAGGACTGTTAAAACTCATCTGCGGGACCGACACGCTCGGCGTTGGCGTAAACGTGCCCATCAGAACGGTGTTGTTCTCACAGTTGTGCAAATTCGATGGCCAAGCGACAGCAACCCTCACCGTCCGCGATTTTCAACAGATTGCTGGGCGCGCGGGTCGTAAGGGATTCGATGATCAGGGATTCGTTTGGTGTCAAGCTCCCGAGCACCACGTTGAAAACCTCAAAGCCTTAGAAAAGGCGGCCGATGATCCGAAGAAGCGCCGCAAAGTACAACGGAAAAAACCGCCGGAACGAGGGTACGTCCACTGGGACGACAAGACGTTCGAACGACTCCGCAGTGGTCGCCCTGAGACACTTTCTTCGAATTTCCAGGTATCACACTCAATGTTGCTGAATGTGTTGGACCGGCCCGGTGACGGCTGCGCTGCTTTGCGCAAGATCTTGACCGACAACCACGACCTCCGGTCGCAGCAACGTAGTCATATTCGTCAAGCCATCGGCATGTATCGGTCACTCGTTTCGGCGGGAATAGTCGAAACTCTCGACAATCCAGACGCCGAAGATCGTTTGGTACGAGTCAACGTAGATCTACAAGCCGAGTTTGATCTCACCGGGGCGCTTTCACCGTTCGTGCCTGATGCAGTGGAACTTCTTGACCGCGAAGAAGTTACTTACGCCCTTGACGTAATCACGGTTGTCGAGTCCGTTCTGGAGAACCCTGCAGTTCTGTTAGCGAGACAGCGCGACAAGGCACGCGACGAGCTATTCGTCGAACTCAAACGCGACGGTGTCGAGTATGAAGAGCGCATCTCTCTACTTGATGAAGTTGAGTGGCCGAAACCCCTCAAAGAATTTCTCTATACGACCTTCGACGCGTGGGCGGTTCACCATCCGTGGTTAGGGCAGGAGAATCTACGCCCCAAATCCATTGTGCGAGATCTGTACGAGCGAGCTATGACGTTTCGCGAATACGTCAACTATTACGGGGTGAAGGGATCCGAAGGAGTTTTGCTCCGATATTTGACCGATGCGTTTAAGGGATTACAAAAGACGGTCCCCGATAACTCTTGGACGTCTGAACTTGAGGACGTGTTTGAGTGGCTGGGCGCGCTAGTTCGGCAAGTCGATAGCAGCCTGCTTGACGAGTGGGAACGACTCCAGAACCCTGATCAGCTAGACGAGGAGATTCGCCCTCAAACAGTTGATATCACAACCCAAACCCGAGCTTTCCATGTGATGGTTCGTAACGCCACGTTTCGTTGGATTCAGTTGCTTGCTCAAGCGGACTACCTAGCCATCGCTCAACAGGCGGAAGGTGACTTATCGGAACCCGGAGCGGTCGAAGAAGCTGTTGGCCCATATTGGGACGAGTTCAACGAGGTGTTAACCGATGCCGACGCCCGATCGGATCGCTGGTTGTTAGAAATTGAAAGAGATGAAACACGGGTGGTCGTTGAGCAGATCGTGTGCGACCCAGAAGGGTTCAATGAATGGCGGCTTCGTGGACTGGTTGAGCTAAGCGCTTCCCGGCAAACGGGCGAAGCTGTCGTGAAGTTGACCCAAATTGTCAAACTATGAAGAGCCACCGGCGATAGTCAGATCACTATCAAATAGATACAGAGCGCGACGATAAGGCACGCCACGGACCACCCAAACACGCGGAATTTAGTTGGGCCAGGCCAAGCGTCTTCGATCACGAAGGAAGCCGATAGTTCGGGGCTTCTTTCGTGATCATGATGTCGTGCGGATGGCTTTCGCGAATAGCAGAGGATGTGATTTTTACGAACCTTGTGCTTGTTTTCATCTCACCAATTGTTGTTGTACCGCAATATCCCATGGCTTGTCGGAGGCCACCAATTAGTTGGTGGAGAACATTGGCGATCGGCCCTTTGTAGGCAACTCTTCCTTCTATCCCCTCGGGTACGAGTAGATCCTCGTCCCGTTGATCTTGGAAGTAACGATCTTTTGAGAAGCTCCGACCTTTCATTGCACCGATTGACCCCATGCCTCTGTATTCCTTGAACCGCTCTCCTTGATAGAGGACTACTTCTCCAGGACTTTCGTCGACCCCAGCAAGAAGTCCTCCAACCATCGCGCAGTCCGCTCCGGCAGCGATGGCCTTCGCGAGATCGCCAGAGAATTGCATTCCTCCGTCTGCGACAACCGGAATGCTGTGGTCAGCTGCCGCGGACGCGCAGTCAAAAACAGCTGTGACCTGGGGTACGCCAACGCCAGCGACCACTCGAGTGGTGCAGATGGAACCGGGCCCAATGCCAACTTTGACGCCATCAGCTCCCGCTTCGATGAGGGCCCGCGTAGCGTCGGCTGTAGCGACATTTCCGGCAAGGACATCGATCGAATAGTTGGCTTTAATCTTCGAAACCGCTTCGATCACATCGCGACTGTGTCCGTGAGCTGTATCAACGACTAAAACGTCGACTCCACGTTCCACGAGTGCCGCTGCCCGATCGTCCGCATCTGGACCAACTCCTACAGCAGCCGCAACGAGCAAGCGCCCCCTGTCGTCCTTGGCGGCCTGGGGATATTGGATCTTCTTCTCTATGTCCTTCACGGTGATCAATCCGATGAGTTGAAAATCATCGTCGACGATCGGTAATTTTTCGATGCGATGCTTACCGAGTACCACTTGGGCTTGTTCTAGTGTCGTGCCCGCTTTGGCAGTAATGAGACCCTCAACTGTCATGACTTCTGAGACAAGGCGGCCATAGTCGGTCTCGAATCGCAAATCGCGGTTGGTCAAAATGCCGACGAGCCGATGGTTTTCGTCCGTTATTGGAATCCCACTGATCTTGAACCGGCCCATAAGCGCTTCAGCTTCAGCCAAAGTGGCGTTCGGGGGGAGAGTGAAAGGTTCAACGATCATTCCCGACTCTGATCGCTTAACTTTGTCGACTTCGTCGGCTTGCTCGTCAATCGAAAAGTTTCTGTGCACTACTCCAATTCCGCCATGACGGGCCATGGCGATCGCCAATCGGGCCTCGGTCACGGTGTCCATCGCAGCGCTCGCTAACGGAACGTTGAGTTGGATGTTCTTGGTGAAGCGACACCTGGTGTCAACCGCGTCGGGGAGGACATCGGAGGCTGCCGGTACCAGGAGCACATCGTCAAAGGTCAGGCCCTCGGAAGCGAACTTCTCATCTTCGGAAGGGAAGGGAGCGGATGACGCGGCCATGTGGAACGATACCTCGGACACCTTCGTAAGCGGTGCACTACTCGTCTACCGTAGGCCCGACGACAGGAGCGGCATGGCTGACTTTCATCAACGAGGGCCCATCACAACGCTGCACCGCTTAACCGCTGACGCCAATGCTGAGGCCACTTCTTCGGTTTCCGATCCCCGTATCGGAAAGGGCGTGGCGTTGCTCCTTCCATGTTTGATTACCGAATTCGATAGCCCGGTATTAACTGAAATGGTGCGTCAAATTTCTCGTCTTGAGTGGTTGGGCAGAGTGATCGTTGGGATTGACGGTGCTAGTAAGAATTCTTTTGTCAAAGCCCAGCAGTTATTTTCTTCTCTTCCCCAAGAAATAACAATCGTCTGGAATGACAGCCCAGCAATGAAGGTCTTTGAAAACAGTGTCGGTGTTGATCCCGAAGCCGGGAAAGGCAGCAACCTGTGGAGGTGTATCGGGGTTGTTGCCGCGTTCGGTGGTATCGAAACGATCGTTGTCCACGACGCCGATATTTCTACCTATGAGTCTTCGTTTGTGGCCAGACTCGCGCATCCCATTGTCGACGAACGGCTCGGGTTCGATTTTGTAAAGGGTTTCTATCCCCGTTTCGATCGCCATGGACTGAACGGGCGGGTAACACGCCTATTGGTCGGGCCTTTGCTGGAATCACTGGCTTCGTCGACGCCAGCAAGTCCGGACATCTCGTATCTGCAGTCATTCAAGTATCCACTCGCCGGGGAATTCGCCGTACGTGTCGCAACCGCAACCTCGTTCGCTGTGCCCGCACATTGGGGGGTTGATATTTCGTTACTTCTGGCAGCTCGAGCCGCGAGCTGTCGAGTCGCTCAAACTGACCTCACTGACAATTACGACCACAAACACCAAAGTCTGTCCGTAGAGCATCCAGAGTCAGGTCTGCACCGCATGGCCCGCGACATCATCAGCACGACACTCTCTCTCAACGGCGGATTAACCGTGGATCCGGCAGACTTCGATATAAGAGCTAGCGACGCAATAGCGGCTCACCGAGCTAACGCGATAAGCAATTCTTTACCCTTTGACGACCTCATGGAAGAGGCGGCCGTCGACTTATTTTCAAAGTTAATTCGACAGAGACCCTCCTTCCTCCCAGCCGACCTTCCGGCTTGGGATCAGCTGGTTCAAAGATTCCCTGGCTGTCTCACGGATTTGAGATCGGTGGTTGACAACCAAACCACGGCTCCTGGGTCAAGCGAAACTTCGTGATCGACCCGTTGCTCTGTGAGTAGATCCAGGCTGGGCTCGGAAGGCCGATAGCTGATCTTCGAGAACCCAAGGTTCGCGACGACCGTAATTGCGTCGGGTCCTTCACCGCGAACGATTCCTAGCAAGGGCGACGGCAAACCCAATACAAATTGACGGGAATCAGGATGAAACGCAGACAGCCCGCGTCGTATTGCCATACGCCGCGCTAGTTCGTCGCGGGCGATTCCACGGGAACTAGTGGTCATTCTTGATCGCTCGCCGAATGTTGATCTGGATCGGTTGATAGCTCGCGCTTGCCCGCTGCTGAGCACTCTTTCTAAATCGTTGGGTTCACCTTCGACTGCCGGTAAGTAAAAAACTGGAACTCCTTTCAGGCTTGCCATCACGGTATGGCCCGTCAACAACCTGTCGATTCCGAGCAGCGAAGCTGGTGCCACGTTGAGTTCATAGGGTCGAACACCGTTCGCCGTCGCATATCCCGCCCAGGTTCCGTTCGCCTGTTCGGTCGCAATCAGCAATTGGTCTATTTCGTCACTATCCAGCAGATCTTCAACTGGACGAAGCCCTATCCCGTCGTGACTAGCCAAGAAATTAAGCAGCGTCGTTCCTTCGGGGGGCCGTTCTGACTCTTGTAGCCATTCGGCTATCGATTCACTTGAGCCCGAAATGAGAGCCTGTGTGAGAAGCGGTGCGAGAGTGAAGTTGTAAGCAAGGTGAGCCTGCTGGCCGTCGCGCAGATACGACAAATTCTCTATATGCGGCACATTGGTTTCAGTAATTAGGGCAGCGTCGGGGCAGCGCCACTCCAACAGATCACGCAGAAGACGAACTAACTCATGTGTTTGTTCGAGATGTACGCACGTCGATCCCAATCGTTTCTGCACATAGGCCACCGCGTCCAGCCGAATCCATCGGACGCCAACCGCTAGTAACCGATCAAGGGCCCTAAGCATTTCTAGGAGAACCTCAGGTTCTTCCCAATCCACATCAATTTGATCCGGACCAAAGGTGCACCACAGGTACTTGGCACCGTCGGTGGTGTCACAAGGAACCAGCAGATCAGTAGTCCGAGGCCGCACGACGGCTGACAGGTCAGATTCTGGCGACCCTGTCAGCAGACACCGTCGGCCCGGCTCAATACCGTTTTGAAATTCTTCGAACCACCGGTGAGACGCGCTCACATGATTAAGCACGAGGTCCGACATGACCCGATGGTTCGTCGCTATTGCCTCGATGTGACTCCAGTCTCCAAACTCTTCGGCAACCTCGCAATGGTTGATCACCGCAAACCCTTCGTCGGAACTAGAGGGGAAAAATGGAAGCACGTGGACCGTAGAAAAGGCGTGGCTCATTTCCGATAGAACGCGATTGAGCGTCGCTAACGGAGACTGTCCCTGATCAGTGATCTGATCCGGATATGCGACTAGAACAACGTCGTCTTCGGACCAACGGGCAGCACTGGCAGAGGGGGATGGGTCACCCAGCGCTGAAGTGCATTGTCGGAACAACCACTCGACGTCGGAGTTGCCGTAGAGCCGTTGCAGTCGTTGGGATATGCGCTCTTCCAGGGACGTCATGGCAGGGCCTGACGCCTCGGCACTCAACTTAGATTGTTGATGTCGTCCAAGACTTCTTGAGCGTGCTCTGAAAGATCTGGAGAGTCGCGGAAGTCGTATGATTTGGCGATCAATCCGTCAGGATCAATCAAATAGCTCACCCGGCGTGCCCAGGCCGCGGCTTTGTGGTCGGCGGATCGAGCGACATCATAAGCGGCACCTACCGCACGCTCCGGATCCGAGAGCAAGCGAAAGGGAAAGTTCTCGTTGTCTACGAATGTCTTCTGCTCTTCGACGGTGTCAAATGATGCGCCGAGAATTACCGCGTTGGCTGATTCAAACTGTGAGGCTCGATCACGGAGCCCCTGACCTTCAATAGTTCAACCAGGTGTTGACGCTTTGGGGTACCACCAAAACAACACCCATTGTCCTGCGAAATCGCTCAGCGAAATCTGCTCGCCGTTATGGTCAGGCAAGGTAAACGCTGGCGCTGAAGTTCCGACTTCAAGCATGTGAATCCTCCCGAGTGAACTTCTTGGAGCCTAGAGACAATTGCCCTCAAGAGCACTATCGATCTCGGGTATACCGTCACACCTCTGGGCCTCTAAGGTTTCCCTATGCACCCACTTTCGATGATGACGGCCGAGGAAATAGAAACCGGCATTGAAGTCCTGCGCGACTCCGGTCGGATAGATGACAGTTCGACCTTTCACGGTTGCTGCATCTATGAACCAGCCAAAGAGGAGGTCGCCGCCTGGCAAACCGGGGACCCCGTCGACCGGCGACTGGATCTGGTAGTGCGACACCACGGCGAGGTCTACGAAACCACAGTGTCGATTAGTCGCGGCGAGGTGGATCGTTGGGAAATGATCCCCGACGTGGTGCCACGGGTCGGATTTGTGGAACTGTTCAAGGTAATGGGGGCTTGCGGGAGCGATCCGGGCTTTCAAGAAGCCTTGAAGAAACGCGGGATAACGGATTCATCCACCGTGCAGATTGATCCATGGCCTACAGGCGACTACGGGTTCGAGTTCGAAAATGGACGCAGAGTTCAGCGTTGCATCGCATTTCATCGACCGACTCCTAACGACAACGGTTACGCGTATCCGGTAGACGGACTCATGGTTCACGTTGATGTCGACACGCTCGAAGTTCTACATATCGAAGATTTCGGCCAGTGGCCCATGGCGACAGAGAGAGGAAATTACGACGTTGATTCGGTAGTTAGCGATTATGGACCGATGAGAGAGGACCTCCGACCAGTCGAGATCACTCAACCTGAGGGAGTGAGCTTCTCTGTTGAGGACAACGAGATCTGTTGGCAGAAGTGGCGCTTTCGGATGGTCGTCGATGACACCGAGGGCTTGGTCCTGCACCGGATCGCTTACACCCAAGATGGAGTCGAAAGGCCAGTCATCGATCGGGCGTCGTTAGCAGAAATGGTCGTTCCCTACGGAGACACGAGACCAAGTCAGGCCTTCAAACACGCGCTCGATTCAGGCGAATACGGACTTGGGATGACCGCAAACTCGCTCACACTTGGATGTGATTGCGTGGGAGAAATTGTCTACCTGGATGCGGTTCAACTGCTTGACGACGGGAGCGTTGTCACCACCGGCAACGCAATCTGTATTCACGAGGAGGATTTCGGTATCGGATGGAAGCACACGGACATGCTGACTGAAGAAGTCGAGGTGCGAAGATCGCGGCGTTTGGTTGTGAGCACCATTTCTACCGTCGGGAATTATGAGTACGGGTTCTTCTGGTATTTCCATCTCGACGGATCCATCAAACTGGAGATAAAGCTGACAGGCATTCTGACCACGCGGGCACATGGTGAGGGTGACGACCTAACCTTCGCCCGGCAGATAGCGCCAAACGTCTCCGCCCCGATTCACCAGCACCTGTTCTGCATGCGGCTTGATATGGCCATTGATGGAAACGCCAACAATGTCGTTGAAGTCAACACAGAGGCGCTTCCTCCGGGACCCGAAAATCCTTATAACACGGCGTTCGCTGCACGAGAAACCCTGTTGACAAGCGAGCACTCCGCTATGCGGGAAACCAACTCGTCAAGCAGTCGTTATTGGAGAATCGAACATTCGGAAAAGACGAATCGGCTCGGACGTCCCACCGCGTACCGGCTGTTGCCCTCATCAACACCCACGATGTTCGCCTCGGCGGACTCGCCTCACGCCCAACGCGCCGCCTTCGCAAAGCACAACTTGTGGGTGACGCCTACCGTGGGGTCGGAACGCTACGCAGCCGGTGATTATCCGACGCAACGAAACGCTGGGCAGGGTCTCCCTGGGTACACCTCAGAAGATCGTTCAGTCTGCGACACCGATGTGACGATTTGGCACAGTTTCGGGCTCACCCACGATGTCCGCATAGAGGACTACCCGGTGATGCCTACCGAGTACACAGGGTTCATGTTGGTGCCTGACGGATTTTTCGAACGTAACCCAGCCATCGATGTCCCACCTAACAATGCTGATCACTGTCATTAACGCAAGCCCTGTGAAACAACCACCTAAAAAGTCAGCGAGTGTGCAGTAAAGGCATTCCCTGGACAGGCCACTCCATGGCATAGACGTACCCGCTATCGGATGATGTCACGAACAAAGTTCGAAGGTCTTTCCCTCCAAAGCAGCAGTTCGTCGGCCCCGGTTCGGGAAGCTCGATGGTCTTGATTGGTCGACCGTCTTGGCCATCGAGTACAAAAAGATTGCTTGAACCATGGCCAGCGACGACGATCTGCCCCGCCGCATCGAAGCAAAATCCGTCGGGTACCGACCTCCTCCCGATCATTCCGTTCGGCTTCGGCGTTTCGCTAAGAATTCCCGGTTCCTCGATTCGGTAGCTCAAAAGCATTCCCGTTAATGACTCGCAAACAATGAGCACCTTCCCGTCATATCGAACCCCAAGGCCATTGGGAAAGCCGATGTTCGTAGCTACGCGTGTCGCTTCTCCGTCAGCATTGACATAACACACTGGGCCTGTAGCTCTTTCCCCTCCCACAAGTCCGCTCCAAACGGGATCAGTGAAGTAATAACCACCGTGGGCGTCAAAACAGACGTCGTTCGGGGAATTGAGAGCTACTCCATCAACTTCTAGGAGTTCTTCGATGACTTCGCCAGCGCGGTTAACTCGCTGCATGAGTCCAGGCCCATTCTCAGGGCTAACGGCTTGCTCCGTTGAGGGGACGTCCGTTGGCCATCTCCCACCGTTGTTGCACACCAGCAGGTCACCAGTCGCGTCGAACGCCGCCCCATTTGGACCACCCCCGGTGTGGGCGTAGGTGGAAACCGTTCCGTCTTCACTAATTCTTGAAATCCGCTGGCCGGCTATCTCAGTGACATACAGATATCCGTCGGCGCCAACGGCGGGACCTTCGGGAAACAAGAGTCCTGCCGCTAACTGCTCCACTCGATTCATCAGTTGTCTCCTCCGCGGTCAGCCAAGCGTCGAAACTACGCCATCGGCTGCGGAGGTGCTGTGCAGATTCGCGACCGAGACCGGGGACGTGGGTATTCGTCGGTAGTGTGCGGTTATGTCCGTTTTTCGCTGTGAATTTTGGGGCAGCGGTGACAGCCGAGATTGTTCTGAAGCCGTGGAACGGCGAACATAGGTCCGAAGCGTCCAGATTGGAGACTATGCGTGCGCACTATTCCTGATCCGTTATTGCGTGCCGAGGCGATTCATAATCCCAAAACAGCCTTCGTTTGCGACGGCCGCGAGCGAACATTCGGCGAGTTCGTTGATAGATGTCGCCGGGTGGGAAAGATTCTTGATGATCTCGAAATCGGTCATGGAGAACGTGTGGGGCTACTGGCCGCCAACTCTGATACCTACGCTGAGCTTTACGCGGGCGTCCCATCGTCAGGGCGAGTCATCGTTCCCTTGAATAGTCGCTGGGCTGAGCCCGAGTTGGCTTACGCATTAGAAGACGCAGGGGCCAAGATTTTGATCAGCGACCAGGATCCCGGCGGGTTAATTAGCTCTGTGGACCGAGTGTTGAGCTTTGAGGATTACGAAGTTCGCCTGTCAACCTCGGAGCCTCTGGAATTCGCCGACGTGAAGGAAGACGACCTTGCTGGTCTTTTTTATACAGGCGGAACTACGGGCAGAAGCAAGGGTGTGATGCTGAGTCACAGAAACTTGATAGCAAATACTTTGCATAGCCAAATAACGATGCCTCTTGACGATGATGACACCTACCTGATTGTTGCCCCTATGTTCCATGCGGCGGGATCTAACTCGGTTCTGCAGTGCATCGCTTTGGGTATCTGTCAAGTTGTCGTGCCCGCCTTCGAACCGAATCGGTGTCTGGACCTCGTTGAAAAGCATCGATGCTCAGCCACTTTGGCTGTTCCGACAATGGTCGCTGCGCTGATAGAGGCCCAGGCGGCAACCCCCAGAGACACTTCAAGTCTCAGGTTGATCGCTCATGGCGCTTCACCGATAGCCACTGAAGTTCTGCGACGCGCAAACGAGGAGTTCCCGGGCGCTGAACTATTACACCTATACGGTGCTACCGAAACCGCTCCTTTGGTGACCGGCCTCCGCCATGAAGAGGATCTCATCGGAACCAGTCGAGGCAAGTCAGTGGGGCATCCGTCCCTTGGTGTGTCTCTGCGAATTGATGCCAGCACTGGTGAGGCGGGAGAGGTTTTGGTGAACGGCCCCAACGTGATGCAGGGGTATTGGAACAAACCTGAGCAGACTGCTGAAGCTTTAGAGGATGGTTGGTACCGCACAGGGGATATCGGTTATCTGGACGACGAGGGATATTTGTATCTGGTTGATCGAGCCAAAGACATGATTATTTCGGGCGGAGAAAACGTCTATTGCTCCGAAGTAGAGGAAGTCATCTACCAGCATCCGAAGGTGTTGGAGGCAACAGTCTTCGGGATTCCTCACGAACAGTGGGGGGAGCAGGTTCACGCGGTAGTCGTCCCACGCGACGACAGCTTGACCGATACGGATCTCATTGACTTTTGTCGAACATCGCTGGGGGGATACAAAGTCCCACGATCTGTGGAGTTTCAGTCAAAAGAGTTGCCAAAATCGGGTCCTGGGAAAGTCCTTAAACGTGAACTCCGGGCACCGTTCTGGGAGGGCAAAGACAGATCAATCAACTGATCTTTCACCCAAAACGGGGGCTGAGAGTTGCGTAACTCGAACCTCGGGAGAAAATCGTCCAAGGAGTTCGGTGAACAACTGCGAGGCCGCAGCGACATCCTGTGGCCCCTCTTTGTGATGGGCCTCCGCTATTACGAGCGCCCGTCGGGTTTCGGGTTGCGATGCGAAACGTCGGTCTTGACGCCAGCACCAGCGACGAGTCATTAATTCGCCGTTGGCGTCGGTAAATACCACCTCTCCAATCTCCGGGCGGTCAGTTTCGCTCGACCCAAGATCAGAAAAACGTTCAGTGCCGGTCGCGAACCCTATTTTCGCTGGCGCTACGAAGCGATCGACGTCGAAAATGCCCAGTGGCACTCGACAACTGATGGACACGAGGTTGCCTAAGTCAACGAGGTAGCTAATCGAAGGCAGGATTTCGCCTTTCGAGATCCTGCGAAGAAGCGCTTCCAAAGAGTTGCGATACTTCGTCGGTTTCGCACCAAAGGAACTGAAAACCCGACGCCAGGCGGCTACTGCAGGGATCTCAGCGATCGAACTCGACTCCAGCGCTGTTCGAACTTCTAACTCCGCCGACCGAATCTCGGCAGTTAGTTCGGTCGGGGCGGGGTCGTTGGAGACACCTTCGATCAAAATGCACCTCCAAGCCAACTGAGGAAAGTGTCGAGGGATCTCAGGTGCGTATCCAATGATTGGTTGCATTACGGCGCAAATTCGAGACAAACCAAACCTGGCAGTAGCGACATTCCCACTCCTCCTTCGGCTACTAGGGCGTAGCCTCTCATGTCGACGACCGTAGCGTCGTCGTGGGATCTGCCACCTCGTGATAGTGGCCAGACGGGATCGAGAAACTTGTGAAACTTGGACTAATGCTCGGTTATTCGGGAGGTCGTATAGATCTGCCGATGGAAAGAATCAAGCTTGCTGAACAGCTCGGGTACCACTCTGTGTGGACCGCTGAAGCTTATGGGTCGGACGCAATGACTCCGCTCGCCTACATCGCGGCCCACACTGATCGAATCAAGCTGGGCACCGGGATTATTCAACTGGCGGGTCGGGCACCGGCTATGGCTGCCATGCAGGCTCAGACCATTGACGCTCTCGCGGGCGGCGGCCGAATGATTGTGGGGCTCGGCGTCTCGGGTCCTCAGATAGTGGAAGGTTGGTATGGGCAACCCTGGGGCAAGCCGTACTGGCGTTTACGAGATTACATCCAGATCATGAGAAAGATTTTTGAGCGTCAGGAGCCGGTGACTCACCAGGGGCGCGAGTACCAATTGCCATTTACCGGCGAGGGAACCATCGGCCTGGGAAAGCCGCTCATGTCGATCTTGCATACGAACTCCGATGTTCCAATTTGGTTAGGAAGTGGCTCTGAAGCAACCGTGAAGTTAACCGCGGAGTTGTGTGATGGTTGGCTACCCATGCATTTCGTGCCTGGACGAATGAACTATTTTCGTCCATGGATTGAAGAGGGTTTCGAGCGAGCACGACGAAGCGGCGTCGATAAAGGCTGGAAAGATTTCGAAATAATTGCTCTGTGTCCCGTGCAAATCACCGACGACGTGGAGGCAGTGTTTCGACGAGCAAAAGACAACATCGCTCTATATGCCGGCGGGATGGGCCACAAGGATGTCAATTTTCACAACCAACACATGGTGCAACGAGGCTATGCGGACGTTGCGGCTCGAGTGCAGGAGCTATATCTCGCTGGACACAAGGCTGAAGCAGCCGAAGCGATCCCCGACGAGTACGTGGATGAAGCAGGCTTGTACGGCTCTCCGGATCGGATAAGCCATCGATTCCTACAGTGGGCGGATAGTGGTTTGACCGGTATCAGCATAAGCACGACCCAGGACGAGGCCGTCCGACTCATGGCCGATTTGTCCGGGACTAGTAGTCAGCAGTAGGAAAGCAACGTGGAATCGGCGGCATTTAGCTTGGGAGACAACCTGCCCCATCCCGTAACTGGGGTGGCGTTGTCCGAAGCAGACCGGCACCGGCAACTAATTCAGTATTCGACTTGGGCGGCCGAAGCCGGGTTCGACGCAGTGCACATCGGCGAGCATCACTTCAACGACTACATGTTGAGTTCTCCTCCAGTGGTTTTGTCAGCAATCGGAGAACGGGTACCGGACCTGATTCTGTCAACTGCTGTCACATTGGTTCCGACTCTCGATCCTGTGCGCGCGGCGGAAGACTATTCAACGCTTGACAACCTCTTCCCAGGTCGCGTCGAGATTGTCGCGGGTCGCGGAAACTTTTTTAGTAGGAGCTACCCGGCGTTCGGTTTAGACATCGCCGATGCGCGACAAATTTTTGAGGAACGTCTGAGTCTGCTGCAAACGTTGTTGCGCGAGGAGAACGTTAACTGGTCGGGACAGTTTCGTGGACCTCTAGAAAACGTGACGGTTCGTCCACGGCCAACGCGGGACCTTCCTATTTGGATCGGCGCTGGTTCGATGGAGTCGGCTTTGCTCGCTGCGAAATTGGGCTGCCATCTGATGCTTCCCTCAGTGTTTGGCCATCCAAAAATGTTTGTTCCCATCGTTGCGCGCTACAAAGAGGCCTGGGAGGAAGCGGGCAGAGACGTTGATGACATCATCATCGGTTCTTGTTGCCATGCCTTCGCCGGTTCGACACACGACGACATGCGAGAACGGTTCGTTCCCCGTTACGGCCACTACTGGAATTTCGTTGACCAACTAATTAGCGACAACACTGGCGGCAAGGTTCAAATGCCGTTCGACCTTGAGTCATTTCTCGCCGGCCCAGCGGTGGCTGGAAGTTCCGAAGAGTGCGTCGACCGCATGGGAGAACTGCACCAACTTCTGGGGCACAACAGGCAGTTGTTCATGTTCGATCTTGGTGGCATATCCGACAGCGAACTAGAAGAAACAGTTCGACGGTTCGGAGAAGAGGTACTCCCCCACCTTCCTGACTAGCCGCTACCGGCGCCACTGCAAAATGTGCGCAGGCGGGGTGATCCCTTCCCGAAGTTGCGGATCAGGGATAGGCGTTCCAACTCCGATGCCGAGCGGAAGTACCCCCGCCCATGTGTCAAGTTCGTGGTCCTCTTCATCGTCCACGGGTGGTCCAGTGCGAACCTTAGCGGAGGCTTCGGTGAGGCTCATTGATAGGACCAGAGTGCCTCTGACTTCCTTTTCATGATGCGGACGAGTCCCTGCGACGCGTCCCGGAATTACGTGGTCACTAATGAGATCTAATGCCCGGGAGCGTGCGTCCAGATCCTCGATGGGCGAAGCTTCACCCATCACAACAACTGAGCGGTAGTTCATCGAATGATGAAATAAAGATCTAGCTATAACGAGTCCGTCAATGAGGCTGACAGTAACGCACAGCTCGACACCGCCTCCCTCGCGAAGCAGACGGCTCGCCGGAGAGCCATGAAGAAACAGGTTTTCTTCATCCCGTCCATACAACATGGGGATGACGACTGGGCCCTGCTCGGTGGTCATTCCCACGTGAGCAAGTAATCCTTCGTCCAGTATTGAATGAATCGTCGCTAGGTCGTAAAAACCTCGATCAGGCATGCGTCGAATCGTTGTTCGATCCGAGGACGCCTCATTTCCCTCGTGCATCGGCACAACCTAGCGCTCTCCAGTACGGTGCCTGGTATGGATAGTGATCCTGTCGCCCACTTCTTAACTAGCGACGAGTCAGAACTATTCGTGTATCCGGTTTTGGATGCCTTGGAGGCCCAAGCCGAAAATGCTGACCGGACGAGAACGGTCGCCGGAGATGTGATCGAAAGCTTGCGGGGCAGCGACGTCATGCGAATGGCAGCGACATCTGCGCTAGGGGGAGTCGAGTCGTCAATCCTTGCCATGGGACGTGAACTAGAGGCTGTTGCCGCCAGATGCCCGTCCACCGCATGGTGTTTATGGAACCACCTGGCTGTGTTCCATTTGTTTGTCGGAACGCTCGGTCCCGAGCATCACGACTTTCTCCAAGGCATCGTGGAGCAAGGCGAATGGGTCTCGTTTCCGGCGGGGGCAGGTAGTGGTGTTCACGGCCGAATCGAAGGGAACGAAGCTGTCCTCAACGGCACGGCTACTTTCGGCACGGGAAGTAGATACGCGGACCATTGTGGTGTTGTCTTCGCGGTGGTAGGAGACGACGGACAGCCTGTCCGACCGATGGACTTGCGTTTCTCAATAGTGTCGACAGCTATTGAAGGTTTGAAGATCGACCCCACCTGGGACGGTTCAGGTCTTCGGGCGTCAGCTACTGATCACCTTCACTACAGCGAAGTTCGAATTCCACTTGACCGCTGCGTTCAGTGGTACGGGGCAAACCGGGCTGAATCTCTGCGCACCGTGCCCGTAATCAGTCACCGTTACAGGGAAGATTGGGTCGGAATTTCGGATCTGTGGTTGGGTTGGATGGCTACAGGGCTCGTTCGACGATCATTACAAGAAGCGGCGGCCTTGACTCGCGAGCGACGCGTGATTATGGGAGGCAAGATGGTTGAAAAACCGACTGCCCAAATCAACATCGGGCGCGCTGCTGCTTTGCTGTCCGCTGCCCGCGCCGCTATCGAAACGGCTTGTCTGGAGCTAGACCGGAGGGTCGAAATGGGAATTGTTCCCGACGAGGCCGACTATCTGCGTCAGATGTCCATTGTGTCGATGAGTGTCGAACAATTAGCGGAAGCGATGCAGTTGCTGGAGCGAACCCAAGGGGGTAATGGGCTGCGCGAGGGAGGAAGTTTCGAGCGCCGATACCGAGACTTCCGGGCCATGCCGTTGCACATCAATGTGCATCAGGACCGGGTAACTCACCAGCTTGGTCGATTTGTACTTGGGATAGAACGAGACCCGTTCTAACCAGATCAGCGGGGTCGACATGACCAGAGAAGCCAGATCTACGCTGGCGCATAGACAACTATTCGCAGGGGACGACCAGAGATGAGTTACGACATCGTCATCAAGGACGGATTGGTTTTCGACGGCAGCGGCGCTCCTCGGGTGCGGGGAGATGTCGGAATAACCGGGGGTCGCGTCGCGGCCATCGGCCGAGTCGACCATAGAAACGCAGCTAGGGTCATCGACGGCAATGGCATGCACGTAGCACCTGGTTTCGTTGACCTGCACACCCATTACGACGCACAGATCTTCTGGGACCCCTACTGCACCCTTTCCGGTTGGCATGGAATCACCTCAGTGGCGATCGGCAATTGCGGATTCGGTTTCGCCCCCGTCACACCGGAAATGCGTGAATACGCTATGCGCTCCATGGTCCGGGTAGAGGCAATTCCCTACGCCTCGATGGCGCAGGGTATGCCCTGGGATTGGGTGACTTTCCCCGAGTATCTCGACAGTTTGGACCGGACGTCAAAGGCGATGAACATTCTTCCTTACGTGCCAGTTGGTCCGATGCTCCTGCAGGTACTAGGGGTCGACGACGCTAAAGCAGGCCGAATGCCCACCGACGAGGAGCATGCCGAACTAGCGAACTTGTTGAGGCAGGCGATGGATGCTGGCGGCTGTGGATGGTCGGCCCAGAGGCTCCCTCCGACCGGGCCGGCCGCTGTGCAGCGCGACTGGGATGGCACCCCTATGCCCACCGACATGATGAATGATGAGACGGCGCGGGTGCTCGCCGGAGTCTTAGCAGAACGCAATCAAGGCGTGGTGCAAATGACTTTGACAACTGATGACATCAAACACGATCTCGCTCATCTCGAAGAGATCGCTTCAATCAGCGGCCGTCCCCTGTTACACAACGTGGTGCAGGCATTCGAGAGTAAACCTCATGTCCATAAGCGTCAGATTGAGTGGCTGGAACGTTGCCGCCAACGTGGCATTCCGGTCTATGGCCAGGGAGTCACGAGCGACGCTGGATTCACGTTCACGCTAGAAGACTGGAATCTCTACGACGATTCTGAGGCGTGGATGGAAGCGTGCATGGGAGATAAACGTGAGCGTTTGGCGAAGTTCGCTGACCCGGCTCGGCGCCAGGCTTTGAAAGACAACCTGCCTTCCACCGCGACAGCGCCACTTGGAACTGTGACGATTCTTTCTCCGCGCTCGCGAGGTACAGAGAAGTACCGAGAAATGTCCGTTTCGCAAGCCGCGGAGGCGACCGGGAAACACGAGGTAGACGTGATGCTCGATATCGCGGTCGAAGATGATCTCGATACCTTGTTTTTTGTTGCTCCGCCGCAAGGAAATAGTGAGCTACTTCGTGAGGTCGTAAGTTACCCACACATGCTGTTTGGCGTGTCTGACGGTGGAGCCCATACGAAATTCCTAACGGCCGGGCGTTATCCCACTGAGACTCTTACCCAACAAGTACGTGACAACCAATGGCTCACGTACGAAGAGGCTCACAGGCGTTTGTCTGCCCTGCCAGCTCAACTCGCGGGATTCAGAGATCGAGGCGTTATCAAACAGGGATGTCCGGCTGATGTGGTCGTCTACGACCCTGAGAACTTGAAAGTTCTACCGATGGAAGTGGTGCACGATCTTCCCGGTGGGGAGTGGCGCCGAATACAGAAAGCATCGGGTTATCGCAACGTCATCGTTAATGGGGAGATAACGATTGAAGAGGACTCACAAACCGAAACCTACAGCGGCAAGCTTTTGCGGCACGGCCAATAGCTTGAGTCTTCGGTCAGCTAGTTCTCGCACTTAGAGCAGGTCATATCATGCCGAGGAGATGGGCCGCTCGCTCCGCTCGCTCCGCCACTGAGTCCCTCATATGGTCAAGATCGATCTCTTCGTCTTGTTCGCCTTGCTGTCCAGCGAGGTACCTGGCGTAAACGCCTTCACCAATGCATGCCAAACGCCATTGGGCGAAGGCTCGGTAGTAGGTAATGGACGCAATCTCTGAATGCATGATTGCTGCATATCGTGAAGCCAAATCGTTTTGATTCAAGAATCCTGGTAATCCCGTACTTTCGGCATCCCCTGCAGGGTCATTGTCCTGAGGGTCGTACCAGTATCCCAGGAGCCCACCCAGGTCGGCCATCGGTTCACCCAACGTACACAGTTCCCAATCCAACACGGCTACCACAGACCCGCCTTCGTCCACCATGCAGTTGGAGAGTCGATAGTCGCCGTGGGCGATGGTCGTAGGGTTGGGATCGGGCATTAGACGGATCAGTTCAGCGGCAACCGCATCTACAAGGGGCATATCGCGAGTTCTTGAACTCTCCCATTGGCCGGACCAACGTTTTACTTGACGTTCTACATACCCGCTGCGTTTGGCCAGGTCACCCAACCCAACTTCGTCAATGTCGACTCGGTGAAGTGCACAAAGAGTATCGATTAAGGATTCCGACATGGTTTTTCGAGCTGCTATATCCATTGTGGAAGCTACCTCTACATCGCGCACGACGATTCCATCTACATAACGCATGACATAAAAGTCGCGGCCGTTGACCGTTTCGTCTTGGCAAAGACCAACCATTTCAGGTACAGGTACGTCACTATCTCGAAGCGCGTGCATCAGGCGGTATTCCCGGGCCATGTCATGGGCGGAAGGCAGTAACGGGCCAGTCGGTGGACGCCGCAAAACAAACCGGGTGTGGTCACCATCGCTGACCGCGAATGTCATATTCGATCTGCCACCTGCAATCAGCGTGTATGTAAGAGGCCCATCGATTTCAGCGCGTTGACCGATCCAAGATGTGACTTCATCTACGGCTATGACCTCGGAGATGGCTTCGCTCATGTCTTGTATGTAGCAGAGTGGGCTGGGTTCGCGCGGGTTAGCTTTTCCCGAAGCGGGGGGAACGACCTTCCGTTAGCGCCTTCATAGCCTCGTTGTGTTCGTCCGAACGGGTCGTCGCGACGTGATTTGCTTGGATTCTTTCCAGGTTCGGACCGACGCCAGCCAAGTCGTCGATCGCTTGTTTCGTTAATTTCACAGCCTCTGGCGCCAATTCGGAGATGACCTGACATAGCTCAGCTACCCGGGCGTCTAAATCGTCGGGCGCTACGAGTTCGGTAAGGTAACCCATGTTGAACAATTCATCCGCTCCTACGGTTTCTCCAGTCAAAAAGATGCGTTTCGTGGCCGACGGACCTATTTGTTCGACAAATCTTTGTAAGCCTGTCGCGTAATACTGAAGCCCTATCCGGGTTGCGGGCATTGCTAAGGCGATGTCATTCGCGCCCAACCGAATGTCACAGGCCAGGGCCAAATCTGTGCCGCCTCCATGTACGTTGCCCCCAATTACAGCGATCGTGGGTACCGCGACTCCTGCTAAAGCGTCGCAAACTTCGCCGAAGGTGAACGCTGGTCGTTGTCCCTGTGCAAGAGCTCCGAGGTGATATCCGGAACACCATGAGGGGCCGTGGGCTTCAACAGACAGCGTCCGCACTGACGCGTCGGTCCCTACCGCAGTTAAGTGGGCCATGACGGCCTCTAAGTCAGCGGGACCCAAGCGATTCCGTTTGTCAGGCCTTCTCAAGACGATCCGCGCGCGGTGGCCAAGAATCTCAAGACTTGGAATATTTCCTTCATTGGCGCGTTTCATCGGCTTAATCAAATACCAAAATTGATCGACCGGCTATTCGGCCGTTCTCCAGGTCCTCAACCGCTCGGCCAATGTCGTCTATGGAGTAACGCTGTGTGACCAACGAATCGAGATCGAGAATACCCTGGCGGTGCCAGTCAATGAACCGAGGCAAGTCTTCTCCAGGTGTGCACGAACCGCCGAGGCTGCAGACGTAAGAGCGTTCGCCCATAAACATTTGTCGACTATCCAGTTCGATTGGGGTTTGTGGCACCCCAACTAGCACCGCCGTACCACCTTTACGTTGACCAAATTCGCCGCCGCGAATTACTTCAGAGATTTGCCGCATAGTCGCGGAATGCCCAATGCAGTCAAACGCATAATCAACACCAGCTACGGGTTGTCGAAGGATGTCGAACTGTTCTGAAATCGTGGTCAGTGCGCGTATAGCTACGACTGGATCCACCTCCGCGGCATTAACACCGTGCGTGGCGCCGAAACTTTTTGCGAAATCAAGTTTCTCGTCATCGAGGTCGACAGCGATGACGGGATTAGCTCCAAGATGTGCAGCGGCGGCCACTGCGGACAGGCCAACGCCTCCGACGCCAATTATTGCGACACTGTCGCCACTTTGAACGTTGGCGGTGTGTAGTACCGCACCCGCGCCAGTAATCACTGCACATCCGATGATGCTGTCAGTTTCACGATCGATGTCATCTGGGACCTTCACCACATACATTTCGTCGGCGATGGTGTGCGTCGCCCAGGTAAACACGTTGATGCTCGTCGCAGTTCGACCGTCGGGTAGTTCGAGACGAGTGATACCTCCCTGGCGTCGGGCCTGAGCTTGGTCTTTCGGTACCCATGTCACCATGACTGTGTCCCCAGGAGTTAGGTCCGTTACGGACTCCCCTACTGCTAGGACTTCGCCCGTTGATTCGTGGCCCAATAATGCGGGCGCCTGTCGGGGATTATGAATGGTGTGAAGTTGGCTATGGCAAATGCCCGATGCGAATTGGCGCACCACTACTTGGTGGGGCCCCGGAGCGGGAAGGGTTACGTCTATTACTTCGAGTGGCTGATCTTGCTGTTGTGGAACAACAACCACGCGGGCTTCGGTAGGCATAGCGATCCCCTTTGTCGCAACTAGGCCGGAAGTTACTCCCGATTGGATCCTTTAGTGAAGCGCAAGACTAGGTCGGAACGCGCAACGGGCGCCCGTCGATGTCGGGTCGGCTGTCGGTTGATAACCACAGCTGCACCGGATCTGAATCGGGCCAAATTCGGGCAAGAGCCATGGGTCGAGCATCGAGGTTTCCGCCAGTGAATGCGTCCACCTGTCCGCTAAACACGATTTGATTACCGTTCGAACAATTCAACACCGCTATTGCTTCTCGAAGATCACCGATGTGAACGCCAATGCGTACCCTTCGCGAAGGATCGTTAATCTCTCGCTGGGTTCGCCATTGACCAATAATGGACGCCTCCATCGCGACGGCTGGGTCCTCGAAGGACGCTACAACGGGCAGTTCATGCTCGACTAGCGAAGCCCCGTTGCTTGAGAACACGTCAACCAGAAGCTGTGTGGGATCCAGACCTAAGGGGGTGCCCTCAATCTCATAGTCCACACATACGAAGGTGGGTGTCGGAGTAGTTTGCGTCATTGGTGATGAACGGGTTATCGGCTCGCCTTAATCCGCTAGTGCGACTTCGGACAAAAACTCAAGTACTGCCGCAACGAAGATGTCGTTTCGATCGCCGGCGACCATGTGAGCTGCCTCTCCCACATTTGAGTAATGAGCGTGTGGCACTAATTTCAGGTAGGCCTGAGCACCGTCCTCTGAAAGCACGTCACTGAGCCCACCACGCACCAACAAGGAAGCACAGTGAACATTCTTCGCGGCATCCTCTTGGCGGGGTATCCGATCTGAAAGAGATCTTTTTCGCTGCATAAATTCAGGGTCCCAGTGCCATCGATAGCGGCCATCAGGCCAGAGACGCACATTTTTTGCGAGACCATCCAGAGTCCGCGGTCGTTTGCGGTGTGGTTGATAGTTGGCAATCGCTTCAGCCACTTCGTCAAGAGTTGAAAAGCCCTCTGGCGCTTGCCTCATGAAATCCCTGATTTTTCGGACGCCAGCCGCTTCGATCCGAGGTGCGGTGTCGACCAAAACCAACGCGAGTGCATCGACTCGTCCTTCACCCACAGCCGTCAACGAAGTGCCGCCTCCCATCGAAGCGCCAACAAGAATCGGCTGTTGGCCAAAGTGCTCCACGACCGCGACAAGGTCATCGACCAGCACGTCATTCGAGTAGTTGCCGTCAGGTGCCCACTCACTGTCTCCGTGACCGCGGGCGTCAAGACTGACAGCTTGGTAGCCCGCGTCAGCCAAATGCTGACCAGCGCTTTTCCATGCGTGCCGCGTTTGACCACCGCCGTGTTGCAAGATCACCAGCGGGCCACGATCCCCATATATGTCAGCCGCTACGCTCACTCCGCCGCCGACTGGAATCATCTTGTGTGGCTCCGGTGTGCCCTCTAGGCGGGCGCCCCGTTTACCTTGCGCCACGCGTCAACCTCTGCCCTTACCTTCGGCCTTTGCTGTCGCTTGCGCAGATCGGCGCTGGTCTCCGGCAGCAGCAAGCACGGACCTATTGGAGTCGTCAACCTTCATGAAATGGTCACGCCAGTCGTCGTTGCACTCGCTGTCCCACACGAAAGGTGTCTGCATTGTCGTTCGCGGCTGCCAGGCGCGCTCAAGAAGATCTAACGCCATACCGGTGACGGCTGCCTGCATTTCAACGTTTCCGGGCTTGCCGGTCGGATTTCCTAAAGGAAAATCATTGAATACGAAACGGCTAACTCCGCACTCTTCGACGATGTCTCTCGCGCTACCGATAACCACGGTCGGGAGACCTGCTTCTTCGAGATGTCGCGCTACCAAACTCACGGTCTGGTGGCATACGGGTCAGAGAGGGACTAGGACCACTGCGTCAAGTTCGTCCTCTTGGACAAATTCAAGTATTTGCGGCGCATCTCTACGGCTCGTTCTCCTATGGCTGTAATCAGTGGGGACTCCGTAGAACCGATCGGACAGCGAACCAATTCTGCCTTCCGCAGCAAATTCTCGGAGACGGTTGATAGGCAGGTAGGTGTCTAAGTCGTCGGTGTGAGTGTTGTCTTTATCCCAAAAAAGGTCCTTGTTGTAGAGGCCCCCCAAAGCATCGTCGCAGAGCGCTGCATAGGGCTCTTTGGCCCCGGCCCCTGCAACGGCTGATTTGTCAACCTTCCGCTCAAAAAACGATGTGGTAACCAGCCCTATGCGACAGTCGGCGAGCGGTTTTTCAAGTGCTGCGAACGGGACCTCGTGATGGTACGCCCATTGGTAGGCCTGGGGGTAGCCCTGCGCTCCGTAATAGCCACGCGACTTATCGATGTAGCTGACATGTGAACGATGGGTACGACGATCATCTGCCACCGGACTCTCCCTGATAGAGCAACAATCCGATGGTAGGCCGAGAATAGGGGTCGGCGCCTAATTTGCGAGCTACGGTCACCAGAAACAAGCACCGGAGGATGCGATGAATGACGACCTGCCACCAAGGCCGCATCACGGATGGACTTTTCACGAGGTTCCCCTCGGGAAACGTTGGAGCACATCCAAGCGCACCGTTACCGAAACCGATCTCGTGGTTTACGCCACGCAGTTCGGTTTCGTGGAAGGCTTATTTCTTGATGCTACGGGATCGGAGCGTGCCGGCTATGCGGGGCGTCTTGTACCTGGAAGCTTGGTTATGTCAATCGCCGAAGGCTTGATCATTAGTGGAGGGGCGATTGCGGGCACCGGTATGGCCTATCTCGGTGCCGAAGTGCAAGTGAAGGGACCAACATTCGTAAATGACACCCTCCAAGTCGTAGCCGAAGTGACTGAAGCCAGGCTTACTTCGAAACAAGATCGAGGGATTGTGACCACTCGCAACGAAGTATTCAACCAGCACGGCGACGTAGTGATGGTGTACACGCCGACCCGTATGATCCGAACGGAACATCTCAACGACTAACGGCGAACCTGCACATATCAACCGTTGGGCATCTATTTGCCCGTCTTTTTCGTGAGTGCATTTCGACTCCGCCCCACTGGGAGAGATGGACCATCGCGGACAGCGCTACCCTCCACTCGTGGATTCAATTTACGGCAGCGCTCTAAAAGACAGCGACGTTCAAGTTGTTCAACGCGCTCGGGTTTGGGCGGAGGAATTTGTTGCACTCAAGGCAGAGTCTTGGGAAACAGAACGTCGGTTCGCGAAGGACGGCTTTGAGAGCGCAGGACAGAACCAGCTCACGGGGCTACTTGTTCCAGCGAGCGATGGTGGCGAAGACATCAGCGTGCTCGGACTGGCCCACGTCCTGGAGGAAATAGCTGCTGTCGACTTCGCTATTGCTTTCGCCCTGGTTTGTCACAACAACTTGGCGGGAGCGGTCGGAAGAAAAGCCAAGGGCCGACTCCGCGAGAAGTTTCTGCCGGGGCTAGTGCAGGGAAGTTCGCTCGGTGCGTTCTTGCTAACCGAACCCGAAGTGGGATCTGACGCGGCCGCAATAACAGTGTCCGCAACAAACGACGGAAACGAGTGGATCCTTAACGGTGAGAAAGCATGGGTCACCAACGGCACTGATGCTGACGTTCTTTCCGTTTACGCCCAAACGGATTCCGCTCTCGGACATCGAGGCATAGCGACTTTCCTTATTGACGCCGACAACTCTGGCGTGATTAAGACTCCGGGTTACCAATTATTAGGTGGTCATGGTTTAGGTGCCAACAGCATCCGTTTCGACAACTGTCGGGTTTCGGAAGAATCACTATTTATCCCAGTAGGCGAAGGTTTTCGCGCCGCCATGGAAGGAATCGATTTGGCGCGAGTCTTAGTTGGGGCGATGTGCTGCGGAATGCTCCGCACTGGACTTCAGACAGCCTCAGATTACGTACGCAAACGATTCGCGTTCGGTGGGCGCCTCGCAGATTTACAAGGCGTCCGGTTCAAGCTGGCCGATGTCTCTACTGATCTCGAAGCATCACGGCTTCTCACTTATCGGGCTGCTCTCACGCTGCAAGAAGGTCGGAACGCCGCGGTGGAAGCCGCTCACGCAAAAAAGTTTGCCAGCCGCGTTACGGAGAGCGGACTTGCTTCGTGCATGCAAGTGATGGGAGCGAACGGAGCGAAAAGAGATCACTCGCTCCCTCGTCATCTAGCGGCTTCTCGACTAACGCATTACGTAGACGGAGCTACTGAAATCCAAGACGTGGTGATCAGTCGCTCCTTACTTGACTGAAATCGGCCGGAGTTTTCATGAGATCTGATCGTGAGGGTAAATCCGTCACTGTCGACGAAGCGATTAGTCATATCCCGGACCGCAGTCGGGTGTATGTCGCCCAAGGGTCAGGGTGCCCGTTTGGGCTACTGGAAGAAATAGACAAGCGACGCGACAGGTTCGAGCGTTTGGAGTTCGTTTCTGCATTCTTGTTACAGCGGCCCGCGCCGGTGGACCACCTGGGTCAACCGTTCCGGTGGCTGACGCTACAACCCACTGGCGCGATTCGCGACGTTCTTGACCATCCAGACCTCGGAATCGTTCCAGGCCGATACTCCGACCTCGACGGAATTTGTGCACCCGAAGGTCCGCTGCCTGCAGACGTCGTGGTTTGTCAGGTCAGTCCGCCAAACGCGAAGGGCGACTGCAGTTTGGGAACAGGAGTCGGCGGCCATGTATCGCTGTTGAAGCAGGCACCGTTGGCGATCGGCCAGATCAACCAACAGATGCCGTATGTTCATGGAGAAGGTGAGTGTCGCATAGAGAACTTCGACTTCCTCGTGGAAATCGACGAGCCCTTGTCGGAACTAGCGCCCGCAACTATTGACCCAATTTCTGAAGCAATCGCTCAGCACATAAGTCCTTTTATACCTAATGGTTCGACGCTCCAATTTGGTATTGGGGCAGTGCCGGATGCCGTTCTTTCGAGCTTACGAAACCGCGTGCAACTCGGATTGCACGGGGGAATGATTAATGACGCTTGTGTCGAACTTATTGAGTGCGGCGCTATCGACAACCTTCACAAAGGGTGCGACGAAGGCGTTTCGATAGCCGCCGAGATCATGGGCACCAGACGCCTCTACGATTGGGTAGATCACAACCCGCGCGTTCGATTGGCTCGTGGGGCTTATACCCACGGAATCGCGGGGATGTCTTTGGTTCGAAATTTCGTGGCGTTGCAATCGACCGTCGAGATGGCGCTAGACGGATCAGCAAATAGCGAATTTGTTTCCGGTCGCTTTATTTCGGGCCCTGGAGGGGCACCTGATTTCGCTTTCGGGGCGTCTATCGCTACCGGTGGCCGGTCAATAATGGCGATGCCCTCCACCGCTGCAAGCGGTTCAGTTTCACGAATCGTTCGTCGCTTAGCTGACGGAGCCCCTACGACCTTGTCGAGTTATCTAGCCGACGTCGTCGTAACTGAGTATGGGGCGGTCGAACTGCGGGGAAAAACTCTTGAGCAACGGATCGAGCTTCTTGCCAGTATCGCCCATCCCGACCATCAAGCCTCCCTCGTTGAGTGAACGATCAGAACAACAGCCAGTTTCCTTTAGAGCGCTTATAGCCTTCGGACAGTCGCTGCCTGACCACTGGTACCGAATGCCATTCCGGCCATACGATGGAGATTTCGCGAATTATGAAGTCGGCCCAATAAGCGTGGTCCGTTCGCGAGAAGACCTCCATCCACGATGTGTTCTTGTCCTGTGACAAATTGTGAATCATCTCCGGCAAGGAACAGGGCCATACCAGCGATGTCTGATCCCTCTCCTCGTTTGGCTAGAGGCTGGACTTCAGCAATGACTTCCTCAGCCTGTTCCTCGTTGCCACTGTGCATGAGTGGAGTAAAGATGACCCCAGGGCATATCGCGTTGACACGAATGTTGTGCGGGGCAAGTTCGATTGCAGTGGTTTTGGAGAGGTTAACTACAGCCGCCTTCGCTGCCGAGTAGGCCTGAGGACCGCCTCCACCGCCCATACCCGCTATTGAGGCCGTATTAATTATCGATCCGCCCCGGCCTTGATCAATCATGATTCGCGCCGCGTGTTTGATTCCCAGAAACACCGACCGCACGAGCACGTGGAAAGTTGTGTCCCAGTCGTCAACGTCAAGTTCGGTGATTGGCCCGAATGCTCCGCCAATACCCGCGTTGTTGAAAACGATATCTAGTTGGCCGAACGCGTCGAGAGCTAACTCACTCATGGCTGCTACATCGTTTTCTACCGCAACGTCAGTCGTGGTGAAACGGACTCTGTCTTCGTACCCCTCTGCGCTGAGAGTCTCTATCGCGTTGCGCCCGTTATCGGCATTCAGGTCGCCAATGACAACTGAAGCGCCTTCCTTGAGGAACCTGCTGACGGTGGCGAATCCCATCCCGCTAGCTCCACCCGTGACTATTGCGACCTTTGATTGAAGCGTTCCATTCATCGCTTTCCCCTTCCGCTATTCCTGCATTGTCGCCTACTCGTGAGGGTCTGTGCTCGTCGACCGCACTACGGTCCACTCATGGACCTCGGACTAACAGGTAAAAGAGCCGTGATCACTGGCGGGTCAAAGGGGATTGGGCTTGGGTGCGCTATTGGTTTGGCCCGTGAGGGTTGCCATGTTCAGCTCGCAGCACGGAACGATGAGACTCTTCTACGAGCCAGAGCTTCTGTTCTTGAAGCAGCAACGAATGTTGAAGTGGAGACCCATTCGGTTGACTTGTCAGTCAGTGAAGATCAGATGGCCTTGGTTGACGCCGTTGGTGACGTCGATATTTGGATTAACAATGCTGGCGCGATTCCGGCCGGGGATATTGCGACCGTCGATGAGCGCCGGTGGCGAGAAGCTTGGGATCTCAAAGTGTTCGGCTATATCAACCTCTGTCGGGAGGTGTATGCCGTTATGGAGGCGAAAGGGAGTGGGGTCATCATTAACGTGATCGGTGCGGCGGCGATCCGCCCTCAACCTTCCTATATCGCCGGCGCCGTGGGGAACAGCGGACTTGTGGGGCTCACCACCGCGTTGGGGAGTCGGAGCCTCCAGAAAGGAGTCCGGGTTCTAGGTATCAATCCTGGGCTAATCATCACCGATCGCATGGAAGATATATTGCGTCGAGAAGCTGTCGACCAGCTAGGCAACGGGGACCGGTGGGAAGAGCTGATTCCAGTGGACCCGGCGCCCGGTACCGTAGAGCAATGTGCCGATGTGATCACTTTCTTAGCGTCACCTCGAGCTAGCCATATCAGCGGCACAACTTTGACGCTTGATGCGGGAGCCTCTGCCCGCTGAGACAACTCTCTGAAAGAATGATCGTCGACCGCAGGAGGCGAAGATGGCTACAACTATTCAACGCGAAGGACTGCCTAGACGAGAAATGCACGACGTCCATCGAATCGAACATGATGGCGCCGTTGACGCTGATGGCCACATCCTTGAGCCTCCTGACTTATGGGACGAATATTTAGAGGCGAAGTACAAGGATCGAGCTCTGCGGATCTGCATTGACGAGAACGGTCTCGAAGAGTTGGAGATCGGCGGGCAGCGGAGCACGATGAGTAGAAGAGGCTTCCCTGCGACACTGGGAGCGATGGGTGCTGCTGATCTAGCAGACATTCAGCGCAACCCAGATCGAACCTATCTAGACGAAGCTCCTTTCGGTTCTATGGACCCAGGTCAGCGACTCAAGATTCTCGACGCGGAACATCTTGACGCGGCAATCCTTTACACCACGGTTGGGTTGTTATGGGAGGCGGAGTTAGAAGATCCTGAGTTAAGTCAGGCGTACACGCGCGCCTACAACAGGTGGGTGGTCGATTTCTGTCGCGACAGTGGAAATCGGCTCGTCCCATCTGCGCATCTTTCTTTGAGCGATCCCGACGCTGCCGCGATTGAACTACGACGGGCTGTAGATGACGGAGCTAAAGGTTGTTACGTGGCGCCATTCACCCACGGTGCCCTACCGCTCGGTCATCCCGACAACGACGTGGTGTTTGCCACAGCGCAGGAACTGGGAGTTCCTTTCGCGATCCACCCAACGTTTGAACCTCAATGGACCAAAGGCGCCAGAATGGGCACGTGGGAGCATGTCAAGCAGCTTCGACTTACTGCCTCCGTAACGGCTTCCGACGGCGTGCGCCAACAGTTCACCACGATGTTTGACTACGGGGTCTTCGACAAGTTCCCTGAATTAAAGGTCTTGGTGCTTGAAGCCGGAGGCGGGTGGATCGGATATTGGCTTGATCGCATCGATGCTGTTTACGCTCACACTTTCATCGGAACGAGGGTCCCGCTCGAGATGAAGCCAAGCGAGTACTTCATGCGACAAGTTTGGATTAGCTGTGATCCCGACGAGCGAACCATTCCATCGCTTGCGCAGAGATTTGGTTATGACCGCTTCTTATGGGCGTCTGATTTCCCTCATGCCGATCACACGCCGGAATATGTTCACGATTTGAACCAATTGGTAGACATGTTTCCCCCTGAGCATCGCCGTGCGTTTATCGGAGATAACGCCCGGAATCTTTTCGGCGTCTAAGACCAGGGGCCTCAGCAGGAGACAATCAACACGCCTGACCGTGCCTTAGGGAGGAAATTCGTTGATTTGGGAGGCATGACGCGACCCGAATCAGCGGCACCGAAGACGTCTTCAAGTTCGGCGGGGGCCATCCGTATGGTTACCGGGTCAGTTCGTCGGCGGGTGGTTGCAGGTCGGTACGAAAGCCGTGGGTCATCGGGCGCGTGGACATCGAAAAGCTCGGGAAGAAGGGTTCCGTGAAGAAATTCAGCGTCCAACCCATTCAGATCTCTTCGTCGAGCTTGGAACCACTTGTCTCCAAATCCGAAACCCAACTCACCTCTTTCGGTTGGTTGCGCCAAATCTTGTGACCCGACTTCGGTGACGTCACACCATTTAGAAAGTCTGTCCACCACGCGACGAGGCAGAACCACAAGTTCATCGAGATCGCGATCGAAGCTACCTAAATGCAACTCGGCGGGCGGGACGTAGGCGACTAGTAGCCGTTCGAGACGAGCCTCGCCGGCAGCAGCGACCCGATGGTGACCGTCAATAATGTAGAGGGGCGGTGAAAGTACGCTCAGATCTGCGCTCACTTTCCAAAGGGTGATTTGGGTCCCATCGATTGCCGAGAAATCTCTAATCAGGGACGCGTTATCAGATGCCTCCAAAGAACGAAGATCAATACTCTGCTCACGAGAAGTGACAGCTACAGGGCTCGACATCGAACGCACCTGACTGAAGTGGGCCGTTAGAGCCCGCACGCGCCCGGGATGAACGCCTTCGTGAGCGTGAAGAACTTGTTCGTCGAGCTTGATAGCGCCGATGATCGAACGCTGAGTGATTCCCTGACTTTCGATTTTTTGTAGGAAAAGACTGGGTTCGCTCGGTTCGGTATAGGCGCCTTCCGAAATCAGTCGAGTCAACGCGGAATCGCCCTCGACCGCCAGTCTGCGATGTTCCGTCGGGTGACCATGGCTGGCGTCCGCTGAGCGGGTGACGTGAAGAAAGGAGTTCGGATGCTGGGTCAAATGTTCTCGTCGTTCTTCGACGCTTAGGGAGTCGTACGGTGGCGGAACAACTGAGGGTGCCCAGTTTGGGTCAACTATCGACGCGCGAATTGTTTGGATCACAAGTGTCACCCCCTTGAGACGTTTGACGCTAGTCCAGGTTTCGAATTGTCGAAAACGCCAGATGCGTCCAGCCGACTATCAATAACGACGTCGCCCCACATATCGAAACGACGTTCCCCGGCCCTATTAGCGACGCCGCCCATCCGAGTCCCAGAGCGCCTATGGGCATTAATCCGAACTGAACCAGCAAGTAGAAACCCATAACTCGGCCCATAAGTTCTTTGGGGGTGGTTGATTGAATGAGGCCTTGGTTCATGGTGATGAAGAACCCGCCAGCGAGTCCCATCATGAAAAAGAGCGGCACAAGCTGCTTGAAAGACGAGGCCTGACCCATACACATCACTACGGCAGAACCGCACATCATTGCTCGTTGAAACTTTCCGCCTTTGCGCTTCATGTCTCCTTTGCGCATGACCACAACCGACGTGATCGCGATACCTACCGCCATGATTCCCAACAGGTACGCCATATCGCCGCTGTCACGGAATAATTCCTCTTTGACTTTCGCCTGCATAGTGACCATCACCGCCGCGTTGACACTGACGGACGCAACACCAAGTAGGAGGAACAGCACACGCAAGCGCAGGTCACCCATGACGTGACGAAAAGCCGAGGCTGCTTCCTGAATCAGGCGACGTTTCGGGGTCTCTGCAACAGGCGGGGTCTCTATCCGTCGAAGCACAAAAAGACCTGCAACCAGCATGACCACCTGCACCCCGAAGACACCTTCGAAGTCGAATAGGTCGCCGGCAATCTTCACTAAGGGCGCCGAGAGGATCATGCTGCTGGTCATCGCAAGCGCGTTTAGTGCGATGGCATTCATGAGAAGGCGCTCAGGCACCAACAGCGGAATGAGAGCTTGACGAACGGGTTGCCCAAACGCCTGGGCCACTCCTGAAAAAACACACAGAAGGAGCACCCATGAATAGGTCAGCCTGTCCAAACCCAGTAGAACGAGGGTCGCCATTACGACCACCAATAAGCCCATCTGGCTGCGTATTAGCAGTAGCCGCCGATCGACACGGTCAGCCAGAGCGCCGGCTTGCATAACAATCAGCGCGACGGGGAATCCCAACATGAACACCGCCATGCCTTGACGGGTCTCATCCCCCCCAAGTCCGTCTAGTACAAGCCAACCGATGGCGAAGCGTTGGGCATTGCTAACGAACATATAGGCCAGATTGTTGATCCACAGCCGTCGGTAGTTGGGATACGCCAGCGCATTCTTCACCTCTGACGGCATTTGCCGGGGCCGATCTTCACCCTCGGGCTTGTTCACCGAAGGAGTTTGGTCCGTTGAGCTAACAAGTACCTCATTTGCTCCGACTTCCTCTCAAGTACTTTCATCTCAAGTGTTCTGGCCGTGGGTCCGCCAGCCGACCCAGTGGTGACTGTGCTCGGAGGCCACCATCAACAACGATCGCTTCGCCGGTGACAAATGAAGACTCGTCACTGGCAAGCCAAACCGCCGCGTTAGCGATCTCTTCGGGGCGCCCCAATCGCCCAATAGAGTGGGCTTTCAAATTCGCTGCCAACGCTGCCGGGTCGGCCATCATTCGTTGAACCGGTGGCGTTTCGATTGTCCCGGGACAAATTGCGTTGACGCGAATCCCTTCAGCAGCATGATCGGTACTCATTGCTCGGGTCAAGTTGATCACCGCTGCTTTACTTGCCGCGTAGGAAACGGCTCCGCCATCGCCATGTAGTCCCGAAATCGAAGCCGTATTAATGATTGATCCACCTCCTGTTTCGAGCATGACCGGAATCGCATACTTGCCACCCAGGTAGACCGACCGAACATTGACTCCCATTACGAGATCCCAGTCGTCGACATCGAGTTCGACGACCGTTCCGGGTCTCAGAGTTCCAGCGTTGCTGAACAGGACATCGAGGCGCCCCATGCGATCAACAGTGGTGTCAATCAGAGCGGCAACCGACTGAGGTTCCGAAACGTCTACTTCAACGGCAATAGCGTGTCCACCAGTTTCGTTGATACCCGCTGCGACGGCCTCCGCTTTACGCATGCGCAGATCCGCGATCACCACCGCGGCTCCCTCTCGAGCGAAACGTTCCGAAGTAGCTTCGCCTATTCCGGATCCACCGCCAGTAACGATCGCTACCTTGTTGTTTAGAAGCATTGCTCCCCCATCGGAGTTGAGACGGCGCGAATCTAGTGGGAGTAAGGTCGCCAATGCGTAAGGCCCAAGCTGAGAGGTGTGCCGTGGCAAGTCCCGAATTTCATCGAATCCGAGACATCATCGCTTCGCGACTCGTGCACAGCGACCGGCCAGTGAACGTTGAGAAGTTCAGGGCGAACACAGATTCGACCGGCCGTGCGCTTCCAGATTCGGTCGTCGGGGACATGGTTGACGCCTCCGGGGTCCCGGCAGAAATGCAAACCCCTGATGAGGCCTCCGACGACAATTTGATTCTTTACTTCCATGGCGGTGGCTATGTGGGTGGCTCAATTGCCAGTCACCGAAACCTGACAGGTCATCTCGCTCTTCATTCCGGCTATCGCGTGTTGTCGGTCGAATATCGACTCGCTCCCGAACACCCGCATCCGGCCGCTGTCGAAGACGCTGTTGCCTCCTACAGCTGGGCGCTTGCCCAGGGCTACAAACCCGAAAATATTGCAATCGCAGGCGATTCTGCTGGAGGTGGACTTACCGCGGCCTGCCTCATCTCGCTACGCGACCAGCAGCTACCGGGCCCGGCAGCGGCAATGATGATCTCCCCTTGGCTAGACATGGGCTTAACTGGCGAAAGTATGGTGACGAACGAAGGACATGACTCCTCAATCTCATCGATAGGGATGCCCAGGATGCGAGAGTTGTTCCTCGGAAACGCTCCCATTGATGATCCACTCGCTTCACCACTCAACGCGAATCTAGAAGGACTACCTCCTCTTCTCATCCAAGTCGGGGATGAAGAGGTGCTTATGTCCGACAGCTTGCGGTTCGCGGAAAAAGCTACCGATGCAGGCGTTGAGGTCGAGTTGCGCGTGTGGCCCGAGATGTTTCATGTTTGGCACGCGTGCGTTGGCTTATTTCAAGAAGCTGCTGACGCTATCGACGAGATGGTCGAATTCTTGGGACCACGGACACAGGTTTAAAGATCGAACCGCGATCTGAGATAGGTGAACTATTCGGGTGGTTCGGTACGGACGGTCCCCTCTATCAACAATGCGTCGTACCGAGAACGGTCTAACTCTGCTAGCTGAAGGGCCGCGTATTCATTGTGCTCACCCATCGTGGCCGCAGCCTTTCGCATCGTTGCGGGAGTTAGTTCTAGTCGAGCGGCGAATCGTGGCCATAGGTGGGTGCCTGCCTCCGGGTGGGTAAGCGGCACAAAGAACTCAAGACTTTCTAGTTGGGGGTCGTTCACTACATCGGCCGCATCAAATACGGCCCCAGCGGGTACTCCGGCAGCCTGCAATGCATTCATAAGTGAACGGTCCTCTTGGTCAATTGTGAACGACGACAACCGGACGTCTATCTCGTCGTGACGTTCCCATCTTTGATCAGCATCGAGTTGTTGGAGATCGCTCAAACCAGCAACTTCGCACAGACCTGCCCAGGAAGCCTCGTCAACCACAGATATCGCGATCCAACGATCCGAACCTTTGCAGGGATACACCCCTTGAGGAGCGCGGCCCGGGCGTCGATTACCCCACCTCTGTCGGGGGCCATCAACTTGAGCTGCTAGCACGTGTTGCCCGATCATGTTGATAGCTGTCTCGGCCTGGGCAACTTCAACTGTTTGGCCAGTCAATCCGCAACAGTGTCGATCAAGTAACGCGATGATTGTGGCCGCCGCGGCGTGTAGGCCAGCTGTGGGGTCGGGCCAAGCGATTCCGCATTTCCATGGAATTTCGTTCCGGTAACCCGTGAGCCACGTGTGACCCGCGTGTCCGTCGATAGTTGGCCCATAGGCAACCCAGTCGGCATGCGGTCCTGATCTTCCATACCCGGGCATCGTCACGTACGTCAGATCTGGGTTGCAATCCTTCAAAACGCTTTCCCCCAGCCCGAAGTTCGGCATTACTCGGGGGGCATAGTTTTCGATGAGCACATCAACTTTGCGAACCAGGTCAACGAAGAAATTTCGTCCATCTGTCTTGTCTAATTCGATGACGGTGGACAGCTTGTTATTTGCGTACTTGTTATGAAAGCCACTCCTATTCCAGGGTCGATTACCTGCTTTGTCGTCGGGAAAAAAGTGGGTCGCGTTGACTAAGCTCTCGGGGACTTCTAGGGGTGTGCGGGTCCAAGGAACTTCAGTCATAAGAACTTCAGCTCCTAAGTCGGCGAGGATTCGCGCTGCAAGCGGTCCCGCCCAGACACGCGTCATATCTAGTACCCGGATTCCGGTGAGAGGCCCGTCGTTCAGTCGCTCTAGGGGCTCTTCGCCTGACGAGAACGGCTCATTCTTTTGCTTAGGCCGCAGCGACCACGTGTGGTCGCTTAGTCGGAACGGTGCGCCGGGCAAGTGGACCCCGTCATCATCTATTTCCCAAAACGCACGATCCTGCAAATGCGGATCAGTGATCAGGTCCTCCATGGTCGAAATCGGTGCCACGGGGAGCCGCAAAGCCTGGAAGAGTTCGACGAGATCGGCGCTCGGCTGAGTTTTGAGGTAAGGAACGAGTTCTCCATCAAGCAGCTCTTGGTTGGCCATGACGTCGTAAATCGTCTCAACTTCGTCGCGGTCGAGGAGATGTTTAAGACCTGTGACTTCCAAGAGTCGCTCCATTTGGTCACTTTGACTGATCGCTAACCCGATCCACCCATCGGCACATTCATAAGCTCCGATTGGAGTTCCAGGGCCGCTGTAGCGATTCCCCATTCGGTTCAGAATCGCGCCGTTGTGGGTGTAGCGAAGGAGGCTGAACTGATGAAGCGCAGCCAGTACCTCTTGATGCGATGTCTCGACTCGCTGACCCCGTCCCGTTCGAGCTCGCGCCATCAATGCTGCTAGGGCGCCAATGAATCCTGTGACCCCTGCAGCCATGTGAACAATGTCGGGGACCCCGTTGAGCGGTTCGCGTGTTGGGCTACCAGTCAGACGCAAGTGTCCGGCGATAGCGGCATCTACAAGATCCGTCGATCGCCATGTCGCATACGGACCCGATAACGCAAAGGGTGAAATGCGAAGGACAATCTGTTGGGGGTTAGCCGGTTCGATTGCCTGCTCAATTGGGTCCGTGCTACTTGCTTGGATTACGACGTCGGCCGCGTTGAGTAGGTCCGGACCGTTGATGTGCTTGGAGGAACAGAAAAAATTTCCTCCCTGAATAAGTGGGCCTGCGCCAACGAGATGAACTTCGCTTCCGTAATCGGCGAAGAGTTTCCCCGCGTATGCGCCCGCGACCGAGTCCCCCATTTCCACAACAAGTAACGACTGCAATGCGGAACTGCTCACGGAATCGCTCCCGAGTCCTTAAGACCCTCAATCTCCTCCCAATCGAAGCCCAGTTCGAGTAGAACCATCTCAGTGTGTTGGCCTAGCAGCGGCGCTATGCCCTGAGCGGTGCCATCTGATTCCGAAAAATCCACTGGCGACGCAACCATTTCGACCATTTCTCCGTCCCCCGTGGGAACTTGGATCCAACATCCAGCAGCTCGACTTTGCGGGTCATTTAGAAGTTCGAGACTGGACTGCACTGGGGCCCACCAAACATTCTTGTCGTCGAATATTCGACCCCACTGCTCCCTGTCTTTAGTTCTAAGAACAGCATCTATCTCAGCGGTCAAAGCAGCGGTATGTTCCATTCGGCTTTCAATAGTCGAGAAGCGCTGGTCTAGGAACCAACGCTCAGCGCCTAACGCGTCGACAACCTGAGGCCAGTGTCGTTCGCCTTCAAGGCCGAGCATCCACAACCATTTCCCATCGGCACACCGATAACAATTAATCAACGGGTTGGGTTGCTCATCACGGCTTCGCACCACTATGTCTTCACCCCTGCGAGCAGTGACGTTGTGATCCCAACCAAGCATGTACGTGCCGATCCGCATCAACGATGTCTCAACGAGTTGGCCCTCTCCCGTTGTTTCTCGCTGGAACAGGGCGGCCGACACACCGGCAGCTGCGGCAAGCCCTGTCATGTGGTCTCCCATCCCGCCTCGCTGAACTGGAGGGGTGTCACTCCCCGAGCTCAGTGCATGAGCAATGCCTGAACGCGACCAAAACGCTCCTATGTCGTAGGCCTGCCGGTCAGCTTCGTCTCCACGGAGAGACATGCCAGTAACGGACGCGTACACCAATCGGGGATAGCGACTCGTGAGTGTGTCGTAGTCCAAGCCGAGACGCTGGAGACCTCCCGGGCGGTAGTTGGTGAGGAAGACGTCGGCTTCTAGGAGAAGGCGATGCATAACTTCCAACCCTGCTTCGCTGCGCAGATCGAGCGCGACGCTGCGCTTTCCTCGGTTATCCAGCTCAAATGGTGGGTTGTCGTCGTCGCCATACAACCATCCAAGTCCTCGAAAAGGATCTCCCTCATGTGATTCGACTTTGATGACCTCGGCACCCCAGTCGGCAAGGATCCCGCCGCATGCGGGACCCGCTACCCACAGACCTAACTCGACCACTCGTATTCCATGCATCGGCCCGGACATTTCGCCACTCTCCTTTCTGGCGCGGGATGGTAGTCAGTCCCGACCTATCACGGGTCGGTAACCGAAGTCGTTAGCGATCACAAGCATTCCAGCCGGAAGACCCGGAGTTATCGCCGACACCGCAGCCATATGTTTCGCCAATTCTTCGCTTACGGCCTCGTTACTACCCAACGGTCTGTTTATTGAAGCCTCGATCCATTGTTTGGGGTTCGCCGGTACTACAGGCGAATCTGACGAAAGGGTGACCTCTATGCCGCGTTCCACGAGCGACGCGAGGGGCCACAGCCATCTGTGCTCAGCAGAAGACAACTCGCTGAGATATTTGGGTAGTCGATGAGTAAGAAATGAAGGTTGGGTGCAAACCGCGATGTTTAACTCGCGTATACGATCCAGCTGTTCTGGCAGTGCGAGGGAACAATGCTCAAGCCTGTCGATGCCGCTGGTTACCGCCCCCGATGTTGCAAGAGCCGCTAGCGCTTCTTCCAAAGTATCGATGTCCATAGCGTGAATCGCAGCCGGAAAACCCGCATCGTGAGCACTTCGGACTAGCACTTTGAGATCTGTCATCCCCTCAACGTCCGGCATCACCTTCGCATGTCCAACTTCCACGCCTCTGCGGATTTCCCCGAAGCGCAAGCCGTTCAGCCGATCCGCTCCAACCATCGCAGTGATACGGGGAGCGTCATACATTTCACCTATCTCTCCGAGAAGGTCAAGCGCGTTGCGGTCATTGGTGTGGGTTGCGTCTGTAACTGCCACGATGCCGTTGCAACGCCACTCGCTAAATACCTCCTGAGCAGCAATTTTTAGATCGTCCACTGCTAGCCGAGGCGTTCGAATCAAGATGTCTTGACGCTCCACCAAGATCCCGGTTTGTTGGCGTTGAATTCCTAGAGCCTCTGCCGCAGCGGTGTTCACCACAGCGACGTGCCCACTTCGGTCATGCAAGACAGTGGGCACATTGCGGGTGACTCGATCAAGGTCAACGGAGGTGGGATGACGTCTTTCAGCTAGAACACTCGGCTCATATCCCCAAGCTCGTATCCAACCATTACCCCCTGGGGAGGCAGAACTAAGTCGTTCCAACAAATGTTCAATCGAGTCGGCGTCTGATAAGTCGTATGAACACCGGCTAGCAAAAGTGGAGAGAAGGTGAACGTGATCGTCGCGCCATCCAGGCTGAAGAACGTCCCCTCGATCAAGTTCAAGAATCTCGACATCCTCAACGGCATCTGAGTCAACTGCATCAACTACGCCATCGCGCAGCACGACGTTGGACGCGACTGGATGAGCGGGATCGAGGGTGTCAATCTGTCCTCTTACGAGGAGCCGGGTCATTGCGGTTAGATACCCAGATCTTCGAGCATCGGAATTAGATCTCTGCGAAGCAGTTTCCCCGTTGAGGTTCGAGGCAGTTCATCCATCAGATGGACTGCCTCCGGCCTTTTGAAGGGAGCAAGTTTTTCTTTGGCGAATGCGACTAGGTCATCGCCGTCAACCCCGCTTCCGCTGCGCACGACCGCTGCCGCGACAACCCGCTCGCCCCATTCTTCGGACGCGACGCCTACAACCGCGCATTCAAGCACTGCGTCGTTCTCGTAGAGAATTGCCTCGACTTCATCGGGTGAAACATTTTCGCCACCTCGAATGATCATGTCTCCTGTGCGACCGCCAAGGAAGAGGTAATCATCTTCGTCGAGGTAGCCAAGATCACCAGTGTGGACCCAACCTTCATCGTCAACTGTGATTCGGGTTTTTTCTTCGTTACCCCAATATCCGTCCATCGCTCGAAATGTTCGTAGCTGCACCTCGCCAAGAACCCTTGACGCAACGGGGGTGCCGTCTTCATCAACGACTCTGACTTCAACGTCGTCGAGCACTTGGCCGACCGACGAAAGTCTCTTTAATTTGATGGCTCGTTCTTCCTCGGAGCCCTCCACTCGATGATCATCGGGATCAAGCACCGCTACCGTCGACGTGGTTTCGGTTTGTCCATATGCTCCAGCAAAAGAGACATTGGGTGGAAATTCGCCGATGGCTCTTCGAATAACGGACGGAGGCATCGGCGCTGCACCGTAGGTGATGGCTTCCATGCTGGCGAAGGCATCCACGGAGAAATTTGGGGCTTCCATGACCCGACCTAGCATTGTTGGAACTAGGAAGGCGTGAGTGACAGCGTGTTTCTGAATCGTGTCAATCCAAGCCGAAGCCTCAAATTGGGGAAGTAACACAACCACTCTTCCGCTGTACAACGCATTCAGCATCGAGGTGACCCCGGCGATGTGATACAGCGGCGCGGCGAGCGCCATGCGACCCATGTCCTCTCCGGTTGCCGCATCGTTAGTGCCCATTACGTAGCCGGTAATGGCACCGTTGGTGAGTTTTACGCCTTTCGGCAGCGACGTCGTGCCACTGGTGTAGAGAAGGGCACATAGACCGTCAGGGTCAACATCTTCTGGCACCGGCAACTCGAAGGCATCATTTCGAGCCGCTAGGTAAGAGTCGTCCTCATCAAGCATGAACACGTGCTCAACGCTGTCGGGACGGTTGTCATCAACTAGTTCTCGGTATCGAGTTTCGGTGAACAGAACCTTGATGCCGCTATCCGACATCAAATGAGCTGCTTCTTCTGCGCCCGCTCGAAAGTTCATTGGAACGACGGTGGCGCCTACAAATGCTGCACCGAAAATCGCTTCGACACATTCGACACTATTGGTAGCGAAAATTCCGACGCGATCTCCGACCTCTACCCCCAGGGTGGTAAGTAAGCCGGCGGTCTTGCCAACATTTTCCAAAAGTTCCGAGTATGTGACTTCCCGCGCCGTCCCTCCATCCACCTCAGTTGAGGTATCAATCAGAATTATCTGCTCTCCAGCAATCGACGCTGGCATAAAAAGCAACATTCCCAGGTTCACGTTGTCCCCCTGTTCTCCAGCGGAATGATCGCGGATGAAAGCACTCGCGCGCCACACCACAGCAATGATTCCTGTAACTAACTGATCTGAAGCCGATCTCAGATGCGCGGTATTCTTCGTTTATGGCAAAGAACATCGAATTTTGGGTCGACCCTATATGACCTTGGTGCTGGGTGACAGCCCGTTGGGTTGTCGACGAAGTAGCGACGGAACGCGACCTGTCAATTATTTGGCAACCGATCAGTCTTCTTTTCAAGAATGATCCGCCTCAGGAGAGCCCGTATTACGAGGCCACGGCCACGACGCACAAAATGTTGAGAGTCATGGAATCGGTGAGAGCTAGTGGCCCCGAAGAAGGAGTTTTCGATCTCTACTGGGAGCTCGCCACCCGTATCCACCACGACGCCGATAGGGATTTCGACGTAAGAGAGGCTCTTCTCAAGGTTGGTCTAGACGGAGACCACTCGGCCGCCGCTGAAGACGACTCGTGGGACGCAGTGATCAGAGAAAAAATGGATGATGGCCTCGCTTTAGTGGGCAATGACGTTGGCACACCGATCATTGCCTGGGACAGAGAAGATGGGCAACGCATCGGTTTATTCGGACCAGTGATCACTCGGGTGCCAAAGGGCCAAGACGCGCTCAAACTGTGGGACGCGATGATGGCAATGGGCGATATTGATGGTTTCTGGGAGTTGAAGAAAACTCGCACTGAACGACCCGAATTTGGTGAGCGTCCCGCGTGAATCCAAAGATCTTGCAAGAGATCAAAATCATTGATGCGGACAGCCATTGGTCCGAACCGTACGATCTGTGGACTAGCCGCGCACCGGCCAAATGGCGTGATCGTGTACCGCAAATGGTGGAACGCCACGGAAAGCAGCGCTGGTGGTTCGACGGTGATATTCCCATAGGTCTGCCGATTGCTTCATCAGTGATCGATCCTGAAGGAGAGAAAGTCACCGGCACGGCATTCTTCGATATGGACAACGACACCGTTCATCGAGCAAGTTTCGATGCTGAAGCTCGAGTTGCGATGCTGGATGTTCTAGGCATTCACGCTCAAATTATGTATCCAAATGTTGCTGGTTTCGGGAATCAAAACTTCCTCAAATCTCCCGATGAGGTTCTGAGGCTCCTGAGCGTAGAGATCTACAACGATGCCTTAGCCGAGTTTCAGTCGGACAGCAAAGAGCGGGTATTGGGGATGGCGCTTCTGCCGTGGTGGGATGTGGCAGCGGCTGTACGAGAGGTTGAACGAGCTCATTCGAATGGCCTTCGAGGAGTTGTTACGTGTGCGAACCCTGAAGAAGCGGGCGTACCTGATATGGGTACCGTTCATTGGGATCCGCTCTGGCAAACGTGTTCGGATCTCAACATGCCGATCAATTTTCATATTGGTTCCTCTAAGGGGAACATGGACTTTTTCGGGCAAGCACCGTGGCCGTCGTTCGGTGAAGAACGCAAGCTCGCTGTCGGTTCGGCGAACCTATTTATGGGGAACGCGAGAACAATCGGCAATCTGATCTACTCGGGGATCCCGGAGCGCTTCCCAGAATTGAAGTTTGTTTCTGTTGAGAGCGGGGTCGGATGGCTGCCTTTCTTCCTTGAGATCCTTGATCATCAGATGACCGAAACGGCACCCAATGAGCTCGCTGAGTTGTCGTTACTGCCGTCTGAATATTTCAGGCGCCAGTTTTTTGGATGTTTTTGGTTTGAACGAGCGACCATCAAACCGACAGTTGAGTTCCTTGGGCGACATTGCCTCTTGTTCGAAACTGACTTTCCTCATCCCACCTGTCTTTATCCGAGAGACGACATTCAACTTATGGAGGCCTTCGAAGGCTTGGACGAGGCAGACGTTCGGGCAATTCTTCAAGATAACGCTGCCGCCTTGTACCGGATAGATATTTCGTAGCCGGACATTTTCGTTATCTGCATACCGGAGCGCTGTGCCACGTTCCGACAGGTTCTCCGCAACCGCCATTAAGTGCAGGCATCAAATTCGGGGTAGGTGGATCGCTATTGACTGCGGCCCTCAGCCTTATTGAATTCGTAATTTCGAGCTTCCGTGACTTCTTCTTCTGGGAGTTCAGCGGGTACGCCGTCGACTTCCACCCTGTGGTGAGCCACTCGGTTATCCGTCGACGCAGGGATAGGTGCCTGTCCTTCGACTGTGACTCTTTCCATCCGTCGCCGTTGCGGCCAGTAGTCAACGGGCGCGTAGTGTTGAACCGACCGGTTGTCCCACATGACTACCGTTCCCGGTTCCCATTTGACTCGAAGTTGGATTTCAGGCCGACTGGTTTGCTGTAACAGGAACTCAAGTATTGATCGGCTTTCCTCGTGCGGGAGTTCGTTTATTCGTTCGGTGAAATGTCGGTTGACGTAGAGCACAGTTGCCGAGGTTTGGGGGTGAAGCGTTACCACGGGATGGTTAGCGCGTGGGAATTTTTTTTCGATCTCGTGCATTGTGGCGAGATCACTTTCCAGTAGGTCTCGAAAGCGACCGAACCCGTGCAGAGCTGTCAAACCAGTGAGATACGACTGCAGGCGGTCGCTGAGAAAGTCAAAGGCTCCACGCATCGAGCAGAACATGGTGTCGCCACCTAGTTGCGGAACTACTAGGGCCTTCAGGATGGTGAACTTGGGAGGTTCCAGCCTGTAGGTCTCGTCGGCATGCCAAATATCGGTGAGCGGTCTCTTCGACTGCGAATTTGTCTCAAGCACGATCAGTTCAGGTTGAGTGGCAGATCTTGGTGAAAAGGGCGAAATTGCTAAATCGCCGAACAACCGGCCGAAGTTCAATTGTTCCTCGGCAGTCAAATGCTGATCGCGAATCACCAGTACTTCGTGTTCACTTATCAGCTCGCTAATTTCATCGAATCCGTTCGATGCGGTGATCGAACTCAGATCGAGATTCGTTAGCTCGGCCCCAAACACCGGTCCTAAGCGCTCTAGTCGCATCACAGATCCCTTAGTTGAGGCTAGCAATGACAGCACCTCAATTAGTCACCTGGTCCTTGCTGGTAGCTGCACATGCTGAGCGAGGAGCAAGTCAGGTAACGCCCTGGGGGCTTAGCGGTGGGTGACTTGTTTCAGGTTGTCGATGTGGGCCCCAAGTTCTGATGCGGCTCGCATCATGCCAAGTCTCCAGGAGATCGCTCCTTGGAATGGTTGCGTCACCCAGATGTCAATCGCCCCAGAGTTAGAGAGTTCCTCGGTGAAACGCAGACTCCTGGTCCGTCCCTTGAACCGCATCGTCACTCCGACTGATCCGTCCTTCATTGTGACGGGTTCATCCATACCGAGGCCGGCGTTGCGGCCTTCGATGACAGCGGTGCGAGCTTGTTGTCGTAGAACGGCGGTATTCATGTCGATGGGGACCTTAACCGGGTTAGCCAACCCATTATTTCTTTTAACCGATATTGCGAGGATTTGATGCCGGGGCGATCAAGCGGCGGCGAAGAACGCGAAGGTCCCAATGTTGATCCACGTTTCCTAGAGCAGAAGGTGGGACGCTAACTTCAGTCCTATGACTGAAGCCCCAAAGAGTCCGCTCACCGGAATAAAAGTTGTCGAGATCACGTCAATTTATTCAGGCCCGATGGCCGGGATGATGCTCGGTGAATTGGGTGCAGAAATCATCAAGGTAGAAAGCCCTGATGGGCCCGACCCTCTGCGCTCGGGTGGCTTGGGTGGAGGACCCGATGGCGTAACCAGCATTTTTTATTCCCTGAACCGCGGCAAGCGGTTCTGCGCCATAGACGCCAAGACTGCTCGCGGTCGCGAACTGCTTTTCGATCTGGTAGCTACAGCAGATGTCTTCATTCACAACATGCGTCCTGGAAAGGCGGAGGGGTTGGGTCTCGACTACGCCGCTCTGTCGGCAGCCAATCCAGGCATAATCTGCGGAGCTATCACAGGCCACGGACCCGACGGACCTGAGGCTCACTTGCCCGCGTACGACTACGTCGTGCAGGCGAAACTAGGAATGGTCGACTACCAGAGAGATCGGGAAGGCCGAGGAGATCTAGTCAGACAAGTGGTCGTTGACAAAACTTCGGCAAATGCACTCGTTCAAGGTGTTTTAGCCGCTCTTTATATGCGCGAAAAAACCGGTCGCGGACAACGCGTGGAAATTCCTATGGTTGCTGTCGGCCTCGCATTTCTGTGGCCAGATGGCCTAGCTGCAGCCCACGCCGAGCTGAACCCCGCGATTCCATTGGAACAAATGCCTCCGTGGCTCGAGTCAGCGCCCGGGTCGTTCTTGGTGGTATTGGGAACCTCCGACGGCGAAATTGCTACCGGAATTCTGTTACCCCCTTGGGATGGTCTGTGTCTGGCTTTAGAGCGAACTGACTGGCTAACCGATGAGCGCTTTTCTGAACAGCTGGGCCGAGTACTGAATCTTCCTGAATTGATAGAGGAGGTGAGTTCCGAGGTAGCAAAATATTCGACCTCGGAAGTGCTCGCGCGATTTGAGGAACATGATTTCGCAGCTGGGAAGGTAGTCACTCGACGCCAAGTCCACGAAGACCCAACCGTGAAGCATCTGGGTCTAATTAGTGAACAGGCGGCGCCCGGTTTGGGTCAAGTGCGTCAACCCGCTCCTATGTGGATGTTCAGCGACGCCAAAACCGAGATCACGACAAGCCTTAACTCCACTGGGGGCGATTCACGTGAGGTTCTTGGAGAGTTAGGGATTTCCGATGCCGAGTTCGAGCAGTTGCAGCACGACGGCATCGTGTTTGTCGCAACGGGCGATCAATAGAGAACCGATGGAGCCTGGGACCCGACCAACTGAACGCGAGATCTCTCCGCGTTAGATCGGTCCGTCGCCCTTGCGGTGAGTGGCTAGACGGCGTTCAAGTTCAAGACCGAAATGAAGCGGCAGGTCCTTCGAGGCGGCAAGGCATCTGCGTAATTTCATCGCAACATCGGGGTCAAGACCCACTAGCTCTTCAGCCCGTCGCTCCGCGGTGCGGTCGAGTTCTCCAGGCTCGGTTACTTCTGTGATGATGCCAAGTTCTAGGGCCTCGCTTGCATCTAAGTTGCGGCCCGTAAGGATGATTGGGGAGGCAGAGCCGGACCCAACTAGCCGTGTGAGACTTTGCGTCCCGCCCGCCGCGGGGAGCATGCCGAGTTTGGCTTCAGGTAGCCCCAGAACTGCGTCGGTCGCCGCGATCCGTAGATCACACAACATTGCCATTTCAAGTCCCGACCCAATTGTGTGTCCCTTAATGGCAGCGATAGTGGGGACCGACAGCCCTAGAAGAGGCAGCCAGGGGTCTCGATCCCATCGGATTCGCCGCCCTTCGAAGATCGAGGCGGCGGAACCGAATTCAGTGAGGTCTGCTCCGGCGCTGAAATTACGGCCTTCGGCTTGAAGCAGGAGACATCGAGCATCTGGATTGTCGCGAATAGCGGCGATGGCTTCAATAAGTCCGTCCCTCATCTCGAGGTCATAAATATTGAGCGGTGGATTGCATATAAGGACGGTGGCTACGCCTTGATCAGAAAACGAGAGGGTGACTCGATCAGTCATGGCGATTCTCTTAGAGCGGCGACGGATCGGTCCAGTGACACTCGGCATTGCTTTGGCGCATCGCCGACTAGTTGGGCGAGAGCTGTGGCGCAAGCTTCGAGACCGGCGAGAGGATCTGGATAGGAGAAAGCGGGCGTTGCTGGGCGGCCATCAATCCACCCCATTCCCGAGGCAGCATGAACTCCTGTTCCGTAGGCCACCCAGTCGCTTTCATCGCTTTCGGAAGCGAATGCTGTGATTGACAGCAATGCAAGGTCGGGGTTCACGGCGTGGAGGTGATCCCGAGTAACGCCTAGGTTGGCGTTAGCTCTAGGTGAGAGCGATGTGACAACTAGGTCTGCGGAACGCACCAACTGATGGAATTCGCCACCCTCAGAGCAATGGCGAAGATCGATGTCAGCAATCTCTTTGGAATTATTCAATTCGATGAACATTGGAGCGTTGCCAGAGCCATTGTCGCCGTCCCCATAGCGCAAACCGTCTGGGCGGCAGGATGGTTCGATCTTGATCACCCGTGCGCCAGCGCGGGCTAGCAGTTCCGTACAAAAAGGGCCCGCCCACATCGAGGTCAAATCGACCACTCTTACGCCACGTAGATCGACTCGGCGGTGGCAGTCGCCAAGGTCGTTAGGTTCCATAGCGATCCGCTTCGACCGATAAGGAGTTACCGGTAGACGCCAAACTTGGGCTCTTCGGGCGACTGATTCAGGATCGGAATCTGATTCAACGATGGGAGCGAAGGTCTCCCAAGTGCTCTCATCATCCGGGCCTATATCAACGCAGAGATAGCCCTCACCCCACCGACGCGGAGTTGAGGGTCGAGTTGGTTCCCTCACAGTTCGTTCCGGAAGCTCTAGCCAATAGTCGATCGCTGCGACAAGTTCGGTCCCAAGTCTGCTGTCTATTGTTGCGGCAAGCAGTTCTCCTCGTTCATGCAACAGAGGCGGCAGCCAGTATTTGGTCATCGGCCCGAGAAGTCAGGGGGCCGTTTGGCGAAAAATGCAGCCAACCCCTCCGCTCGATCCTCGGTGGCAGCTAGTTGGTGGTTGAGATCGCCTTCAAGTCGGAGACCATCCCGCAACGAAAGTTCACTCCCTCGATGAATAGCTTCTTTGGCTAACTCCAAAGCCAACGGACCCGAGGTCAATAACGACTCAACGACTCTCGTGAGATCTGCATCACCCTTGTCAGCAATTTCATGGATCAACCCCCATGATCGAGACGTTGGCGCGTCGATCTCGGTTCCAAGCAGCAGCATCGACGTGGCTCGCCCATGAGATATTGCTCGCGGTAACCGCTGGGTGCCTCCCCACATGGGCAGGGTGCCTTCACGCGCATCAGCAAGCGAGAAGATGGAGTCGGGTGTGGCGATTCTTATATCGCATGCGAGCGCTAACTCCAGTCCGACCGAAACACATGACCCCGAGAGAAACGCAACCAGTGGGACCCGTAGGGCAGATAAGGACGTAGCAGGATCCGGCGAAATAGCTGCTGGGTCTAAATCTTCAGCCGGTCCTGAGCAAAAATCTGGAGCGGAGGCTCTAAGGACTGCGACTCTTGGCTCTCGATCTTCGCGCAGTTGCTCACAGATTTGACTTAGGTCCCTAGCCACGCGCGCGGTCAGTGGACCACCCGGCAGAGTCAGGGTTACGACGCGCCGATCGGTAGACCGAGCAACGGCGACAGAATCATCCTGCAGAACAGTCCTCTGGTCTCTTCGCGTACCGACTACTCAGTCGGCTGACTTTGTCTTCTTTGGCTCTTGCAGTTGCATGTCTTTGCCATCGCACTGCAAGGTAATGGCGCCCGGTTTGGTCACAAGTACTTCGATTCCGCTGTCTTCGTCTTGGTATCGCTTTCCGACCTTGAGACCGTCACCACCATCGCTGTGCGTGATGTCGCCCTCGCCACCCTTAGTCACGATTACTTGAACGCCACCGTCAAAGTCGAGACGGTCGCCTGCCTTGGTCGCCACGTTGCGTACCCCCAAATCGATGAAACCTTCCGTGCAACTTACCGTACTGTGAGGCACTTTTTCCTCCCGCCAGCCGAACTCAGCGGCGACAATGTCTAAATGCAGACTGCGTTAGTCATCGGCGGGACCGGTCCGACGGGTCCATATGTGGTGAACGGACTCTTAGATAGAGGTTTCCGAGTCACCATTCTTCACACCGGTCGACATGAAACAAGTCTGATCGGTCCTGAAGTGGAACACATCCACAGCAACCCGTTTGACATCGAAACAACCGCTGATGATTTAGGTGACCGAACCTTTGATTTAGCAGTCATCATGTATGGGCGGCTTCGAGATTTGGCGAGTCTGCTCCGCGGGCGGGTGAATCACTTCGTATCCATCGGAGGGGTTGGCGTGTATCAGGGTTTCGCTAACCCAGATGAATTGTTCCCCGTCGGAATGCCCGTTCCGCTTCCACATCGATCTGATTTGGTCGGTAACAATGAGTTCTTTGGCAAGCTCCGACGGATTCGTGAAACCGAGGAAGTGGTGTTCTCAACCCACCCTGAAGCCATTCATCTTCGCTATCCGCAGCTGTACGGACCAAGACAACTTCTTCCTCGCGAGTGGCCTATCGTTCGCCGAGCTATCGATCGCCGCCCCTTTTTGATAGTCCCCGATGGAGGTCTGACGGTTAAAAGCCAGGCTTGGGTTGAGAACGCGGCCCACGCAACACTCTTAGCCTGTGATCGCCCTGAGCCAGCAGTGGGAAAGATCTACAACGTGGCCGATGAGCAATTATTCAGCATCCGCCAAATCGCGGAAATTGTCGCAAATGAGCTCGAACACGAATGGGAAATTATCTCGCTCCCGTACGACGCGGCACCTTCTACTCGTCCCATGCTCACAAGTTGGTCTAACTCCCATCGAATTCTTGACATCGGTCCGACGATTCGAGATTTGGGATATTCCGATGTAGTTGAGCCCGGCGCTGCGTGGAGACTCGCCACTCGATGGCTCGTAGCCAATCCCGTTGAGCGAGGCGGTGACGTCGAACAACGCCTGGAAGACCCTTTTGAGTACGCCAGCGAGGACCGCCAATATGAGATTTGGCAGCGCTACCAAAAAGAACTTTCGACAGTGGAATGGTCTAAACCGCCCGGGTATTCGTCAGCCTATGTCGGTCGACCAACCAATCCAGCTAATGGATGAAACCTCGCCGCGCGCGATCTTTTGACAGGATCCCCCCGCTTCGGAGTTGTGTATGTGACAGAGAGTGTGGTCAAGGACTGTGATTTGGGATTGCCTAAGGCCTCTCAGCTTCCTTCAAGCGTTCGGGCAATCTGTTTCACCCGAGTGAGTAGTCGGACATGAAGCGTGAAGATGTTCACCGAGCCGGAATGACGGGTGCACTCCCGATGTGATGCACTGTCATCATTGGTTCGAGGGAGAACAATGGAAAATCGTAGTTACGAAGAGCGTCATCAATCTGCGCTAGAGGTCTTCGACGCTTTCATGGCGGGCAGTGTGGCGGACCCTGAGCGGGGGGCTCGTTCCTTCCAACGTCAGCATGGGGCTTTAGGAAGCTTCGCCTTCGACGTGGTGATGGGAGATGTGTGGGCTCGTCCACAGTTGAGTCGCCGTGACCGGAGTCTCATTGTCATTTCAGTACTCGCAACTATTGGCAGCACTGAGGAACTGTCTCTGCATACTCAAGTGGGGCTGAACAACGGCCTTTCGCGCAGCGAGATCGAGGAAGCCGTCATTCAGGTAGCCGCTTACGCGGGCTTCCCGATGGCTATGCAGGCATCGAGAGTGGTCACTGATCGCTTCTGCCAAATCGATGGTGTCGATCGCTTACCTGAACGACAGGGAGCGGAACAGCTCGATGATTCAGAGCGAAGAATCCGCGCTCATGACGTCCGTAAGACCCTTACTGGGGGTCGATGTGCTGATGACGTTGAAGTCGACTTCGCCGCAATGGTCGAGCATCTGGGCGATGTTGGGGTCATTGCCTACCATTGGGCATTCGGTGACTTGTGGGCGCGAGAGGAGTTAACGCGTCGGGACCGAAGCGTGGTGGTCATCGCAATTCTGGCCGCGTTGAGTCGGGTCGAAGAGCTGGCGTTTCACGTTCCTGCCGGGCTCAATCATGGGCTTAGTCGCACAGAGATCGAAGAGATCATGGTGCAAATGACCATTTACGGCGGAATTCCGCGGGCAGTGGAGGGAATCCAAGCTGCCAAAAAGGCGTTCGGAAAGATCGACGCTAGAACCTAACCAGTGTTGCCAAACAGGGGTTATCCGAAGGTGCCGAACCGGGCCTGAGCATCACTAGTTCGAGAGGCGCGCTCTGAGGCATCTCCGTCGAATTCTGACAGATCGCCCATTCGACTCATTTGGCTGTAACCACGCATCTGGTACTTCGACATTTGAACGGACATCGAGGGCAACGAGAGCAGTCTCTGTACCCATCGCTCCACCGCGTCGTCTAGGTCAGCTTCACTGGACACCACTTCGTGAGCTAAACCCCATTCGGCCGCTTTTGTGCCGTCGACACGTTCGGACGTGATCAACATCTGTCGGGCGCGAGCCGCGCCGATTTCGTGAATCAGTCTGGGAGTCGCCCCCCAAGGGAGCGGTACACCAAGTTCGACTTCGGGGACGTAGAAAAGAGCGTCGGAGGTTGTGAGTCGAAAGTCGCAAGATGTTGCAAAGCAACAGCCTCCTCCAATGGCATGGCCGTGAATTCGGCCGATGGTAATTAGGTCGCAGTCTTCGATTGCTCGAGCCGCTCGGCGGCCAAGTTGTCCGATGTATCGGGCTTGTCGATCGTTCTGAGCTGGGGCGGCCTGTTCTTTGCGGTCTGCTCCAGCACAAAAAGATTTACCTCGTCCTCCTAGAACAGCTACCCGGAAGTCCGGTTGACTATTCAAAGCGATGAACAAATCGCCGACCTCTTCCACCATCTTTTGATTGTGAGCGTTGCGCGATTCAGGTCGGTTGAGCCAAATTCGAAGCACTTCCCCGTCGGGTTTGACTTCGATGGTCTCAAGATCAAATCGAAATGCCATGTGCACAGTCTTACCTATCGCGTCACCTGGGGCAGAAAAGTTGTGCGGTCAATCTTGGTTTCTCTGTCCAGCAGCGAAAATAGGAGCCATATACCCAACGGCCGCTACTGACGCTGCAAAAACGAAAGTAGCTCTGAGACGCGTTGGTGTTAGTTCGGTGCCCGCGAACGCCAACATCGATTGAATTCCCAAAATCATGCCCATCCACATGACGGTCTGGTTCATACCGTTCGCTATTCCTAGATCAGCATCTTCAACAGAGTTGGCGACCATCGTCTGATAAGCCGGCGAACCGATGCCGGCTGAGACTCCTGACAGAACAAGACCAACCATGATGAAGGTCAAGCCGAAGTTCACGGGACCGCTTCCATACGCGAACGCCAACATTGAGCCAATCATTGCGGTCGAACCCACGACCATTGGAGTTCGCATTCCTAGTTTGGTTACCAGGGCTCCGCCGAGCGGGGAAGCTAGAGCGAACACACCTGGCCTGGGGACCATCAAGAGGGCCGCCGCGCCGACCGAGTATCCGTATGGCCCTTGAAGGACACTGGGGATGACGACGAATGCGCCCATATACGCGAATTGGCTACAAGCTGCAGAGCCGAGGGGTAAAGCGAAAGTGGGCTTAGTGAATAGTCGGACGTCCAACAGCGGAGAAGGCACACGCCGTTCCCACACGACGAAGCTGCAATACAGGCCCAAGCTCACCCCGATCATGGCGATAGTAGGAATATCGGTAATAACTGAGGATCCAGATCGAGAAATGCCAGGTATGCGCGTGATCGCAAGCAGGACGAGCAACGTCGCGCTTGCTAAAAGCAACGCTCCCTGCCAATCGATGGAAACTCTTGGGCCCTTAGGAATGGGCTTCACGACGACGAGGGAAAGAAGTGTCGCCAACACCCCAATCAGCCCAAACACAAGGAAGATTGATCTCCATCCCAGGAGATCGAGTAAAGGCCCGCCTGCGACGACTCCGATAGTCGGAGCACCGGTCATCGCGAACTGGAACCAGCCAACAGCTTTCGCTCGCTGCTCACCTCCGAAGGCGTGCATGAGTAACGCCATGCCGCTTGGCATCAAAAGAGCACCGCTGATGCCGAACAGCACTCGGACGGCAATGAAGGCGCCAATGTTCCACACCCAGTAGTTCGCAAACATTGTCACGCTCATGCCAACCAAACCGAGAATGAACGTATTGCGATGTCCGTAGATATCACCCAACTTTCCGCCCGCCGGAGTGCCTACTGCCATGGCGAGCATCAGCCCAGTTAGCACCCAAGCAGCGGTAGTGGTGGTGGTGTTGAGGTCAGCGGCAATGCTGGGAAGTGCCGCTGTGACCAGCGTCATTAGAGAACCGAATCCGAGGACTGCTAGAGCAATGACCCACAGCAGCACTCGCCGGTAGCGCTCGGGTTGAGGGGGTTCTTGAGCTATCGCCTCTCGCGGAGCGACGCTCCAAACGTTGGGTTCATATGCGGACCGGGCGATGCTCACTCGGCATAAGTATGTACTGATTCGGCCGTTTTTCTACATATTCTTAGAATTTTGGTTGTTCTTAGAATTTCGGATTTCTTTACCGCGTCAATCTTTGGTCGTCGAGCATGGCACGGGTCTGGTTGATGGCTACCTCCCCCATCTCTGGGTGAGTCAGAATCCAAAACTTTTCCTCGGTGATCGCGTCGAGCACCATCGGCCCGACGTCAGCGGGGTCCATTCCGTTTGCCAATGTTCGAGTCAAGAAATCCCAAAACTTTTGGCCTTGCTCCGATGAGATGTGCTGCGCAGCGTCTTCGGGCTCTCGATTTCTCTCGCTATCAACGATGTTCGTGTTGATGGGTCCGGGGCAAAGTACCGAGGCACGAACTTTCGAGTCTCGCCATCGAAGGTCTCGCTCGAGTGACGCCATGAGCGCCACGACGCCATGTTTGGCGACGTTGTAGGCGCCCAGAGAAGCGCCGGCGTATAAGCCCGCCATGGAAGCTGTCGAATTGATGTGGCCCTCACCTTGATCTTCTATGAGAGGTAAGAATGTTTCGACTCCGTAGATCGGACCCCAGAGGTCAATGTCTAGAGTCCATTTCCAGTCCGCAATTGAGGTTTCGCCGACTGGTGCACCGACACCCACCCCAGCGTTGTTGCAGAGAACATGGACTGCACCAAATTGCTTGAGCGTGGCGGCGGCGAGAGCTTCTATTTCAGCTAGCTGGGCAACATCAGTACGAACCCCGATTGCTTCATGACCGCTATCAACTATCCGCGCGGTTGCTGTCTTGAGTGCGGCCTCTTCAATGTCGGCAAGCACTACTTTCATCCCTGCATCAGCGAAGGTTTCGGCCATCGCTAAACCCATTCCGCTCGCCGCGCCGGTGACGACCGCTACTTTGCCATTCACGTCCATGATCCGCGAGTCCTCCCTATTCAGTTTTCGGTGATCGTTGTGATCAATTGAAGTCGATCACTGTTCGAGTACCGACGCGCTGGCGCATCTGGTCGTATCCCTCGTTGATCTGTTCGAGCTGAATGTGGCTGGAAATCATTTCATCCAACATCAAGCGACCGTCAAGATACATGTCGATGTACCGAGGCATGTCAACCCGGAATGAGTTTGAACCCATCATCGAACCTTGGAGCCGCTTTTCCATCATGAACACTTCGTAACCGGGGATCTCGATCTTTTCTCCGAAGGGCATCATGCCGACGATGACAGTGGTGCCTCCCAGTTTGGAAGCAGACCATGCTTGCTCGCATGTGGCTTTAAGGCCGATGCATTCGAACGCGTAATCCACCCCGCCCTTTGTCATCTCATGAATCGCAGCAACGGCATCTGTCTCTGCCCCGTTTACAGTGTCGGTCGCGCCAACCGAACGGGCGGTTTCTAGTTTGTCGGCGGTGACATCGATGGAAATAATTCGACCCGCTCCGGCGATGCGCGCGCCTTGAACCGCAGACAGGCCTATGCCGCCGGCTCCGAAAACCGCAACGGTAGATCCTGGTTCAATTTTGGCTGTCTTGAAGACTGCTCCGACTCCAGTTGTTACACCACACCCGATGAGTGAAGCTCTATCCAGCGGCATGTCCTCGCGGATCTTTACCACAGCGTTTTGATGTACCAACATTTCTTCGGCGAAACCGCCTAGACGTGCGAATTGGGCTACTGCAGTGCCATCGCCTTTGGCCAATCTGGGAGTGACGTCGTCGGGGCGGCTAACCGCAGCATTATTCCTGCAAAGGTTTGGTCGTCCCGTAAGACACAGATCACAGTTTCCGCAGAACACCGAAAGGCAGGTAATAACGTGGTCACCAGGTGCGACATAAGCAACGTCTGCTCCCACGGCTTGCACCACACCAGCACTTTCATGGCCCATAACTGCGGGTAGCTGGGTTTGCCACGCGGCATCCATAAAATGAAGGTCGCTATGACACAGACCGGCATTAACGACCTGCACCAAGACTTCATTTGGTCCAGGTTTGTCTACTGATATGTCCTCAATCTCTAACTCACCTGGAATTTGATTCAAAACCGCGGCCTTCATATCCACTGTCCCCTCTTGAAAGTGTGAATGGAACAGTAGTCAAGGGTGGAAGTTATTTCATTGGCGTTGTGCTCGGCGGCGGAACTGAGGCCTTATTGCGGCGCGCTCACATCCCCAGATCGCCCCATAACGAGAACTTCCCTATGGGTTAGTACCCACAGGGCAAGGGCGACCAACCCAGTGGACGCCATGAACACGACTGCGCCGGAAGCTCCAACGCGTTCGGCTATCTCACCGAGCAGAAACGTCCCAACGGGCAGAGCCCCGATGGCCATGCTGAGAAGACCCATCGCGCGTCCACGCATATTGATGTCCACAGTTGTAAGAACAAGTGTTGATTGTGTCGCCGCAAAAAATCCAGAACCCATCGTCGCGAGAAACAATGCAAGGGCAGCCGCCGACACTGAGCCGCTCGCAGCGAACGGGATCAGCATGGCCATGCCAAATGCGACACCTCCTACATAGGCCAACCCTCGACGTTTCGGTTCCCAGACCCCAATAATCACAGATCCGACCATCATGCCAAATCCGGTCATGGCTGCAATAAGTCCAATCTGGCTGGGGCTTGCGCCTACGCGATCTCCGATGCGTTGAACAGCTGGGAAATAGGCAAATAGGAAAAAGTTGGCAATAACGGTGACACCGAGGATGCTCCGAAGTCCTTTATTGGTTCGAAAGAGTGACAACCCCGCCCGGAGTTCTTCAACCGTTGACGACCCACTTCGATGCTGCTCAGATGGGGTGCCACCCGTTCGAGGGACCCCATTGAGCGCTAGAAGGCCCACTATTAATATCCCAGCGACTACGAGAAACCCCTCCCCCACACCGAAACTCTGGGCGACACTTCCACCTATGAGGTTGCCAACGGCGACGCCAGTTGCAAGCGCAAACGATTCGTATGCCATGGCGTTATCTAGTCGTTGGGCGCCGACTAATTCGAATACCAGTGCCCGGCGGCTAGTCATGTCGCCGACCCAACCAACGCCAGCTACGAGCAAAGACGGGTAGATGATCCAGAGTTGCAATGAGCCCTTAAGTTCCAGCACACCAACTACGGCCACTACGGGCACCAAGAGCGCCAGTTGAAACTGAACAGTTCGCAGACGGTCGAAGCGATCGGAGACAACCCCGCCAATTGCGCCGCCCAAAAGCAGTGGAGCCCACATGGTTGTTCCGGTGAGTTGGACCATTCGGGGCGAGTCCGTTATGTCGTTAACCCAATACGCTGACAAAAAGGCGATCCCCCACCGCGCCCAGTGCCAGCACATTCCGGCAAATAACAGCGGAAAGAACCCTCGAACCGCGAGCGCGCTACGGTCGCGACGTGATCCCAGTTTCGTCGCGCTCGGTTCAAGCATCGCCGGAGCCTACGACTCATATAGACCCGATGTTGCCTACTTGCACGCGACGCCCACGGTCGTTGTAATTAGCGATGGAGGATTCGTGCTAACCACGAGCTACCACACCGGACAAGATTTCTATAGCGCGCCACACTTAGCCCGTGCTGTCATCGAGGGAGTGGTCGTTGTGGCGGTGTGGAGGCCTAGGGCATGACTACTCCTATTCGGGTTTGTGTTATTCCCGGCGACGACGCGGCGCCAGAAGCGATGCAGGCTTCACTGCGAGTACTCGCTCGCTTGGACCTACCCATTGAATGGGACCATGTACTGCCGGGTCGTGAGCTATCAGAATTAGACGCAACGGAGCGCGAAACTGTTGTGCACGGTCAAATTGATGCCGCCAACACTGTGCTGTTCGGCGCAACAAATGGAACGACTCCCGGCGCGCGGTACATGCGTTGGGGCAAATTGACGTTTGCCAATGTTCGACCAATCCAATGGCGTCCCGGCTTCCGGTCTCCATTGAAAGACCCCGAAGAAATTGATTACGTCATCGTCCGAGAGAACCTTGAGGACATGTATGTCGGAATCATGGGTGAAGCTAAGGACCTAATCAATGCAGGCCTCACTGATGCCAGGTCCCGTCTACCGGCCGGAGCTGAAGACGGCAGGTTCGCAGCGAAGATCATCACACGCCCAGGTACTGAACAAGTGGCACGTTTTGCTTGCGAACTGGCGCTCGAGAGGAGTGCGAAACTCACGGTCTCGGCGAAAACCAACATGCTTCCCGCCACGGATCGGTGGTTCTGTGAGATCGTCCGGGAAATAGCTCAGGAGTACCCAGGGTTGCAATACGAGCAATTCATTGTTGATGATATGGCTCACCGCCTGGTGATCCGGCCGCACGACATCGATGTCTTACTCCTGCCGAATCTCTACGGTGACGTGCTGTCTGATTTGGGCGCGGGAACAATAGGTGGACTGGGACTCGCTCCATCCGGATGCTACGGAAACGATTTCGCTTATTTCGAATCCGCTCATGGAACTGCGCCTGACATTGCCGGGATGGGAATCATCAATCCAACCGCGACTTTGTTGTCGGCGGCGATGATGCTTCGCTATTTGAATCTCAATGCCGCCGCGGATCGTCTAAACAAGGCCATTGGAGACGTCTATCTTTCTGGGTCTGTTCTGACTCCAGATCAGGGCGGTAACGCTGGAACCGAAAAATTTGCGGACGCTGTGATCGGAGAACTGTGACTAGCACTGACAACCATTCCCCCCGAGGAATTCCCGACGATCGCCCCAGCGGCGATCAACCTGACGGCCCGATCGCTTTTCGCTTGGACCAGCTCCGCCCGTGGGGAATCGCTGCCTACGAAGCGGCCGGCATGTCAGGAACAGATGCAACAACGGTGGTCGACAACCAACTGTGGTCTGACTTGCGAGGTGTCGATACTCATGGTTTTCAGCGAGTGAGTTGGTACATCAACTGGTTCCGCGATGGATCGACCGATCCCAAAGCACAGCTACGTATAGTGCAGGAAACACCGGCGGTCGTGGTAGCCGATGGCAACCATGGACTCGGACAACTCGTAATCACCCGGTTCATGGAGCACTTAATAGAGGCGGCTTCTAAAAGCGGCATGGTCGCTGGCGTTATACGCAACTCTAACGACTGGGGTTGTGGTGCCAATTACCCATACCAGGCTGCACAAGCCGGGTTGGTTTGCTTTGGTACTACGACCAGCGTTCCGAATCTCGCACCGTTTGGGAGTAGGAGAAAGTTGTTCGGAAATAACCCCATCGTGTGGACATTCCCTCGGCGAGATCATGCGCCAATCGTTCTCGATATGGCCATGACTCCCGTCGCCCTGGGAAAGGTTCTACGAGCTCGTTCCGAAGGAACCGAGATCCCTGAAGCATGGGGGTTTCTCGATAGGGAAGGGAATCCCACGGTGGATCCCGACGTCGCGATGAAGGGAATTGTGCCTGCCATCGGGGGTTACAAGGGGATCGGAATGATTACTGCCTCTAATGTCTTGGCTGGCATTCTTTCCGGTTCTGCTCACAGCAGCGATGTTGCTGTGGGTCGCAGAGGCCAGTTTTTCCTACTTATGGATCCCGAAATCTTCAGAGATCGTGACGGGTACTACGACGACATCGAAGAGATGGTCAATCAAATTCGCGCTGCCGGCGAAGAAGATGCTCTGCCGGGTCAACAGGTCTACCTTCCCGGTGAGATAGAGCAGCAAACTATGGAACGGCGAACCCTTGAAGGGGTTATCTCCTATCCGGGTTCTGTGGTCAGAGCACTCCGCCAGGTAGGTGATGACGTCGGCGAGCCATTCGAATGTGAAGAGGTGGTTTAGGGTTTCATGGGTGTATTCCCCTAGGAGAGCTTCATTCCTCTTTCCGGGAACGCTGATGGGCTGGAAGAGTCAAGCGGATGGGCGCTAGGAAGTCCATGTTGATATCTAGAACGCTCGGACCCTCACGTTCGAGGGCCCTCGCCAGAGCCGGTTCGAACTGTTCAATTCCTTCGACTCTCTCGCCGTCCACTCCCATTCCCTCGGCGACTTTGACGAAATCAACTGTTGGTAGTTCGGTTCCGTGTTTACGACCCAGGACATTGTCCTGAATGATGCGCAATATGTTGTAGCCGGAGTCGTTAAACACCAAAACGATGACGGGAATTTGGTGCTCCGCACAGGCAGATAACTCGCCGATAGATAGTTGGAGACCACCGTCACCTTGCACTACCAGTGTGTGGTGTCCGCTACCGATAGCCGCGCCCATACCTAGTGGCAATCCTGGGCCTATCGCTACGGCCGCCGGACGAATAGAAGTTCGACTTTGCAATATCGGGAGTAAGCGATTTCCCCACGTGTAGTTGGGAACGGTGGAGTCGCGAACTACTGGCGAGTTTTCGGGAAGTAGCCGCCGGATGATCGAGACAATCTGGCTGTGGTCCGGACCAACCTCTTCTTTGACGGCTTCTTCGTCGGAGGCTCGTATTTTACGGCAGCGATCGACGAACTGATCGTCAACGTTGCCTGTATCGATCCGATTGAGCAAGCCGTCGAGTCCAAGTTTGGCGTCTCCGACTACCGCGACCGCTGCCGGATAATTTCGGCCGATAACTTCTGGGTCGACATCGATATGCACAAGTTTTTCGGGCATGGGGAGAGTCCAGACGCGCGTGGCATAGTTCTGGAACCGCGTGCCTACTGCCAGTACCGCGTCCGCGTCTTCGAATATCTCCATGCCTGACACCCGATCGGTGCGAAAACCGAGGCTGAGGGGGTGAGTCTCCGGAATAGATCCGCGACCCTCAATTGTCGTAACAACTGGGGCCCCGAGCCGTTCAGCAAAAGCTGTTAACTCGTGTGCCGCGCCTGCGATATTGACTCCACCACCGGCCCATATGACCGGACGTGACGCTGCTCGCAATATCTCCGCCGCTTGGTCTACAAGGGCTTCATCCGGAGCGACACGATCAACTGTCGATGAGCCGACAATCTCAACATCAGTTGTTCGGTACTGAAGGTCGATTGGGATTTCGACTGCACCCGGTTGCGGGCGGCCCCGGCGAATATCGTCGGCGACTCGTGCCAGTTCCTTGCTGATGTCTTCGGTGTAGCGGACCGAGGCGACCTCCCGGCACACCGTGTCGAGCATCTCGGGCTGCTTTTCGTGTTCGTGCAGGAAGCCTTTTCCCTTGCCGCGGAACCGGGACTCGATCTGTCCTGTGATCATCATGACCCGCGAGGAGACAAAGGCTGCTTCGAAGATTCCGGGTACAGCGTTGACTGCGCCGGGCCCAGTTGACGTCAGTACTACCCCTAACTCACCCGTAACGCGCGAGTACGCGTCAGCAGCATGCGCCGCGGCTTGTTCATGCCGAACGTTGATTACCTTGATGTCTGGTTGAAGCGAGAGCGCATCATAGATGGGCAAATTGTGAACGCTCACAATGCCAAAAACGTGTTTCACGCCTACGGCAGAAAGCGTCTCGGCGACGGCTTGGCCGCCAGTCATCATCGTCATAGTGGCACGGTAGCTTCCGCTCGCCGATCTTTCAGGCCGAGGACAGCGCTTCTTCTATCGACTTCACGCGCTGTTCAGAATGCGTCACCGCTGGATTGATGCCATAGTGCTCGTGGGCACTGCGGTATCCACCATCGGCGCATCGGATGGCCACAGCGTCTGGACCCAACAGGGCCGGGTGTTTCATCCCACACGCGAACGATAATCGCAAGAGTTCACGGCGCAGACCTGACACGTAGTTCGCCAACCGCACACCCTTATCGGTTGGGTCAAGACCCCTTTGGAGCCACCTGGATTGGGTCGCAACACCGGTAGGGCAATGTCCGGTGTGACATTTTTGTGCCTGTAGACATCCGATCGCGAGCATTGCTTCACGCCCCACGTTCACCAGGTCAACGCCCATGGCCATAGCCATCGCTGCTCGCGCTGGAAGCCCGAGGCGTCCCGCCCCCGCAAATACAACCGCATCTGTTAAAGAGGCTTCTGCAAAGGCATGGTGGGCTGTGGCGAAGGCTTCCCAGAATGGAAGGGCGACGTGGTCCGAGAAGACCAAAGGTCCAGCACCCGTGCCTCCTTCGCCTCCATCGATGTTGATGAAGTCCGGTCCCCTTCCAGTTTCAGCCATATGTCGCGCCAGTCGTGTCCAAAAATCTGCTCGACCCACAGCGGATTTGATGCCCACTGGCAATCCAGTGATCTCTGCTACTTCCTCGACAAACGCCACAAGGCTGGCAACATCGGAAAAAGCTGAGTGTCCCGCTGGACTAGCTACGTCCACTCTCCGCGGCACGCCGCGAGCTTCCGCTATCTCAGAGGTAACTTTCGCCGCGGGCAAGAATCCACCCATGCCGGGTTTGGCACCCTGGCTCAGTTTGATTTCGATAGCCCTTACCGGTGCGGCTGAAACCGTTTTGAGGAGCGACTCAGCGCAAAACTTTCCGTCGTCATCGCGGCATCCGAAATATCCAGTGCCGAACTGGAAAACGAGTTCTCCGCCGCGAAGGTGGTGATCAGCTACCCCGCCTTCGCCTGTGTTGTGTAAGCAACCGTCGATCGCCGCCCCACGATTGAGTGCCTGGACAGCTGGTCCTGAAAGCGATCCAAAGCTCATGCCCGATAAGTTCACTGCCGACTGTGGACGGAAGGCCCCCGGTCGGTTTCGCCATTGTCCCAACACTTTGCTGCATGGGATGGGCGCGGAATGAGGAACTGGTTCGAGAATTGGAAACGGCGAGTGAAGGAAGACGACCCGGTTAGCCTCTGTCAGATCGTCATCGGTGCCGAAGCCGAAATATGAGTTCTCGTTCTTGGCTGTCGCGTACACCCATCGTCGCTCGTCTCGACTGAAAGGTTTCTCTTCGCCGTTGTCAGCAACGACATATTGACGAAGCTCAGGGCCGATCCGTTCGATCAAGTACCGCAGGTGGCCGATCAATGGGAAGTTCCGCAGTAGGGCATGTCGGCGTTGGACAAGGTCGCGAAGCGCTATTGCGAGAAGCAATGCCCCAACAATTAGTAGCCACCACCACCAAGTCATGTCCTTGACGCTAGTCGTACGACGAAGTGATTCAGTCCGAGTTCGCCCCGCATATCACCAAGACACAGTGCTCATCTTTCGAGATCGACGTCTTACCTGACAGCATTCCGGCCAGGCCCGCCGCAGCTGCTGGCTCCGATGGAACGCCGAATTGGGTCGCGAGTACCGCCTGGGCCGCGGCTACTTCTTCGTCACTGACAACAACACTTTCCGCTTGCGAAGACAAGAGGGCGTTCCAGCCAAGGTGTCCTATGCGTCTAGCTCCAAGAGAATCCGCAGCCAGACCCGATACTTCGATGTCGACTGGTTCGCCCGCGGCTCGTGCTGACGCCCAAGTTTTCGTACCTTCAGTTTCGACGGCTATTAGTCGTTTACTGGTCCCCCACCATGTCGCTAGTCCACCCGCTAGGCCTCCACCTCCGCAGGCCACGATCACTGTTGTCGCATCAGCAATCTGGGCATCTATTTCCACGGCGATGGTTCCAGCGCCCGATACAACTTCTATTTGGTCGTAGGCGTGTAGTTCAATGCAATCGTGCCCTTCAGCGAACTGACGCGCCGCCGAGAGAGCGTCGTGGTACTCGCTCCCAGTTATGTGTACTTGGGCACCGTACAACTGGAGCTTTTCGAGTTTGCGTGGCGAGATAATGGACGGGACAAAAATATTGGCGGGGTATCGAAGGGTTTGGGCAGCCCAAGCTACTGCTGCACCATGGTTTCCCCCAGAAGCGGCTATCACCCCATCTGAGCCAACCTGGCTGCACAGCAGAGCATTCATCGCGCCTCGCGCCTTGAACGAACCGCTGTGTTGCAGACTCTCCAGCTTGAGGGTGACGCGGTGAGGCAGCCCCAAAACGTCGGCCTCTACGGACTGGACCGGGGTATCGACGATGCGGCCGCTTAATCGTTCAGCAGCCTTAGCTATTGAATCTCGATCCAAACTCACACCCGAGGCCAGGTGTCGTCAGCTAGAAATCGTTCAACGCGATCAACGTATTCGCTTCGGTCGTACACCCCGTAGAGGGCGTGTTTCATTCGCACCGGGTCACCAAAGAAGAAGCGTTCGTACAAACTCTGTCGTCCGCCGAATCCTGAGATTGTCATGTCCCATGCAAGCCGAAATAGGCGCAGCCGTTCCTCGGCTGAGCCATTCTTGCCTTGCAGGAACTTGGCGATGTCGTCGCTTCGTTCACCGGTCCAGTCGGCTTCGCTCGGCACCATGATCAAGCCACTGGACGAGCACAGTTGAAGTATCTCCATCAACCTCTTGTGAACGGTCGGGTAGTGATTTCGGGCGGCATCGAGTGGACCTCGCGCGGGCGTCATTACACCGTATTCGTTCATACTCGCTTGCTCTTCTGAAGCAATCTTTAATGCTTTCATGATTTCTAATGTGATGATTACTTCGGCGACCATTTCCTGCACGTGCGGGTAGTGCCCGCTTCCAATCATGTCGATGATCGCTTGAAGGGTGCCCAAGATGGCTTCGGTTTTGGAAATCTTTAGGTTCACTACTTGGTGCGCCATGTGTAACACCGCGCCGGTCTGCGCATAGGCCTGATTCGCTCTATCGACGTCTCGAATTAGGAAAACTCGATCCCATGGAACTATGACGTCGTCAAAAATGACCATGGCGTCTAGCTCATCGAACCGCGACCCTAACGGGTGATCTACGTGACTGCGCCCCTGGTCCAACGGCTCTCTGCATTGGAACCGCAGACCCGGTGTGTCATTCGGGAGAGAGAACCCGAGAGCATAAGGGCGCATCTCGTCGCCGCCCTGTATGACTGTTGAAGGGAAGATCAAAATTTCGTCAGATATCGGCAGCGTGGCGAGCATTCTGGCTCCGCGCACCAAGATTCCTTCGGAAGTCTCTTCCACTAAACCCAGGGCGATATAGGGATCATCAAGTTCGTTCGCCTGTTTGGATTTGTCTATCTGAGGATTTGTAAGTGCATGGGTCAGTGCCAGGTCATTTTCTCGCACAAATTCGAAATAGTTCTTGATGTTCTCACCGAAACGTTCATCGACCTGGTTGAAATAATCGGCCGCCATGCCTGCGGCCATGACGTTGACATTCATGTAATCGGGGGATCGGCCCATATGACCCAAACTTGCGTCTGCCCAGATCTTGTGCATTTCGGAGCGCTGACGTAGATCGTCTTTAGTTTCAGGAACGTTGAAACTTCGACCCACTAAATCGCCACTGGATGGTGACTCAAACGTCATCACATCTCGAAGATCTTCACGGTGCTGAAGGTCGTACAGCGCTGCGAGGGAACGAACAGCGTTGCGGGTTTTAGGGTGATTAGTGGGGTCCTCGACAAGTTGGCCTTCGAGCCAAAGGTGTGGTGGTCGACTCTGTAGCCGGTCGATCACTTCTTTGCCGGTTCGTGCGGGCATGCGTTGTTCCTAGGGTTCGCTTCCAAGTTATTAACCGAATATAGGTTACTTTAACCGATTATAGATTAACCTGTCGCTTGAGATGGTCGCTAAATCCTCACCCGACTCAAATCGATCCCAGACGCTTGACCGCGGCCTCAAGGCCTTGAGTCTCATCGCTACTTCCCATACGCCCATGACGATCGACGAGGTCGCAGCCCAACTCGAGTTGGGACGTTCAGTGACCTATCGAATGATTCGCACACTTGAGGACCATCGCTTGGTGACACGGGACCCTTCTGGCCGATTGAGCGGCGGGACCCAGTTAGTGGCTCTAGCGGGGAGTGTCAGAAATGACATGCAAGCGGCCGCCGCGCCAATTCTCACTCAATTAGCAAACACACTTGAAATGACCGCCTTTCTTGTGGTCGCTGATGCGCAAGAAGCAGTCACGGTTCAAGTTGTCGAACCAACGAGCACCACTGCTCACGTTGCCTACCGTCCGGGCACTCGCCACCCACTTGACCGCGGGGCTCCCGGAATCGCCTTGCTGGCCGGCTTGGATCCACAACACGGCGAACGAAACGAGGTCGCAGCGGCACGCAGCTCTGGTTGGGCTTACTCAGAGGGCGAAGTCATACAAGGTATGGCCTCTATTGCCGCGCCTGTCTCAACAAGCGACGGGACCGCCAAAGCATCGCTTGCGATCCTACATCTCGCACTTAGTCTCAATTCTGCCGAGGTAGCGCCCCTCGTGATCGAAGCGGCCAAGGCTCTCGGGCTCGAACTCTCTTAAGTCGGTGCCAAGGCGCTGTAGATGAGCGGGAAGTGGGTGTCGTCGTCGGGGTACTCTCCACTTTGAACTTCGGTGTCTTCATCTGTAACGGTTGGATCGCTACCGGGGTGTGGATACCAGGTCACATCATCGCCAAGCCACCGCGTCGACAGCGCTGTTCGACGTTTGTCTCCAGCGTTGCCAGGTGATCCATGCAAGATCCATGCTGAGAAGAAGATGACATCGCCTGGTTCGACGTCAAAACCAACGATGTCGTAGTCGTCTCGAGCAGCAGCGACGTCCGGCGCCGGTTCACCTTCAAAGTCGCTCGTCCAATTCTTCTTTGAACCGTCGAACAATTCTGGAGCGAAATAGGACTCCCAGGCGTGGGAACCGCGAACGAACTCCAACGAGCTCTCAGCTACCGTCACCTCGCTCACCGAGACCCAAGCTGAGCAGATCTGTTTACCCCAGAAGGGCCAGTACGGAATGTCTTGATGCCACGGAGTAGGAGCTTCCGTCCTCGGTTCTTTGACCAGGAGATGGTCAAAATACAGTCTCGCCGTTGAGGACCCCATCAAGGCAGCCGCCATCTGAGCTACGCCGGACTCATAGACGTACCGATTTATGACCGGGTCGATCTTCCAGCGATACCGACTCGTAAATAGCCGGTTGGTCTGTGCTCCCGGGTTGGTATCGGTCACCCATTGACCCGGAGCCGCGAGTTCTGCTTCTGCCATCGCCGCTATTTCGGGCAACCAGTCGTCCGAAACCGCCCCGGGGAGCTTCACAACACCATCGGTTATATAGGTCTCTCGAATCTCTTCGGTCACCTTCGGATGAGATGGGGTCATGGGCAATATCCTCGTTCTAGAAGATACATAACACGTCAACTTTCTACCTCAAATTGGTAAAGCAAAATCTCCCATACTTGAGGGGATTACATTGAGCCAATTGCTCCCGCTACAGATTGGAATGAGAGCGTGAAAGTTGGCTTTATCGGACTCGGCAATGTTGGTGCCAAATTAGCCGGAAGTATCCTGCGGAACGGATTTGACCTGACGGTACGGGACTTGGATTCCTCAACGATGGAAGATTTTTCTCGCGCGGGGGCAGCGTTAGCGGAGTCCCCACAAGAACTAGCCGAAAGCTGTGACGTAATTATCACCTGCCTCCCTAGCCCGGCAGTCAGCGCTTCGGTCATGGAAGATGAAAACGGAATACTTGCCGGACTATCCGAGGGAAAAGTCTGGGTCGAGATGAGCACCACAGATGAGCAGGAAGTGCTCCGACTCGGGAAAAGAGTCCAAGCAATAGGCGGTTTCGCCGCCGACTGCCCTGTTTCAGGTGGCTGCCATAGAGCATCGACGGGGAATATCGCCATCTTTGCCGGCTGCGACCGCGACGTTTTTGACAGAATTTTTCCCCTGCTCTCGGCTATGGGCAGACAACTTCTTCACACCGGTCAACTTGGGTCGGCTTCAATTCTTAAAGTCGTCACCAACTATTTAGCAACCGCGAATCTGGTTTCAATTTGCGAGGCGTTAGCGACCACCAAGGCAACAGGTCTGGATCTTACGACCGCGTACGAGGCCATAAGAATTAGCTCAGGCAATTCCTTTGTGCATGAAACGGAGGGCCAAGTGATCCTGAATGGAAGTCGCGACATCAATTTCACTATGGATTTGGTGCTCAAGGACATATCGCTTTTTCAAGAAGTCGCCGATCGCGGCCAGGTCCCGCTTGAGCTTTCCCCGCTCCTAATCAATATTTTTCAGGATGCTCAGGACCGCTACGGCTCAAGAGAATGGTCCCCTAACGTCATCAGACGCCTCGAAGATGCAACCGGCTTGGTAATCCAAGCACCTGGTTTTCCGCCAGAAATGCTCGACGGCGAGCCTGAAGTTCCGGGGAAAGAGATCGTAGTCATTAGAAATTAGACTCCCAGTCCCCCGAACAAGCCGATCTAGTCTGGTTTCATGTCAACCGAGTTATCAGAAGACGCTCTGCGACTCTTACCTTCAAGCGAGGAGGCACCCAAGTGTTCCTCATACTCGCGACTAATCAACGCTGATCCCTGCGGCACTGCGTTGGCGGTTGAGGCTCTCATTCTGATTGAGACTCCTCTCCCCTGGCCCAAACCGGTTTTTGACCACCCCTTACTCAAAGGTTTCAGCTCGACTGTTGCGACGTCACTCGGACTGACTCGTGTCTTGGCGATGGTTCCGAGAGACGAAGATCCAGGGATCGGAATATTCGTATATCAACGCGACGAAGTCGGGGTAAAGAGTTGGACTTTCAGACCTCAGGGCCCTTCTGACCTTGCCCAATTCGCATCGAATATCCGCACCGTAACCCCCGACCAATTAGCCACGACGCCCGGTTCTCTCGATCCACCCGAATTGGCGGTGTTGATTTGCACCCAGGGGAGCCACGACATTTGTTGCGGTAGCGAAGGCACAAAGTTGGCAGACGAACTAGAGGAACGTGCCCCCGGTCTTCACGTCCTTCGCATTAGCCACACAGGCGGCCATCGGTTCGCTCCAACGGCGATGACACTTCCCGATGGGCGAATGTGGGCCCATTTGGATGCGGACACAACATTGTCGATTCTTGAACTCACGGGAGAACCATCAAGATTGGGTTCTCAATGCCGCGGCTGGTGGGGTGCTCCTTCGGGGCCCGGACAGGTAGCAGAGCGCGCCGTTTTTGAACAGCTGGGTTGGGAGTTGGACATCTTGCCTAGAGACATCACGGTTAGCCCGTCAGAGGACGGTTGGACTGTGAGCCTTTCAGTGGCGCTCCAGGAGTGGTCTGTGGAAGTGCGTCGCGGACGAGAAATTCCAACGATTGCCTGTCGGTCAGACGGTGGACTTCCCGCGAAACCGAACCATGAGTACACAGTCGCCAAGATTCATCCACCTGGCTAATTCGGGTCGTTGCTTCAGCGAAACGAAAATTCGATGGTACCCAGTTCTCGATAATCAACTTTGAAATAATCCCCGGCTCGACAATCGACGGGTCGGGTGAAGGACCCACTCAATATGATCTGTCCGGGCTCCAGGGCAATGCCGTGATCGGAATACCGTCGTGCGAGCCACACAACACCCAAAGCGGGGTGGCCCAGTACTGCTGAAGCGACTCCCGATTCTTCAATATCGCCGTTGCGTTCACATATTGCGGCAACCCACGGCAACTCAATGTCGTTCGGATCTTGTCGAACATCTCCCAATATGATCCCAGCATCGGCCGCGTTGTCCGAAATGGTGTCGGTGACCGAACGAGTAATCCCAGTGCGCGGATGTTTTCGATACGAACGAGCATCAATCAATTCGATAGCAGGAACCACAGCTTCGGTTGACCTGAGCACCTCGTCGACAGTGACATCGGGACCCTCAATTCGAGTTCCAACAACGAAGGCGAGTTCAACTTCGATTTTGGGGTCACAGTAATGAGCGACCTCCAGTTGGCAACCATTTTCGAAAACCATGTCGTCTAGCAGGTACCCGGAATCGGGGGAATCGATGTTCATAGCAAGCTGCATGGCTCGCGACGTGAGCCCAATCTTGTGACCTACCAGTAGGCGGCCGCGTTCTAATTCGATCTGTAACCAAGCGTTTTGAATGGCGTAGGCATCGTCAATTGTCATGTGAGGGTGTTCCACCGTCACCGGATCGATCTGACTCGCTGTCCTGCGTGCCTCGTCGTGAAGAAGTGCCTGACGGCCAACCTCCCTGTCATCCAAACTTCTCAAGTGTTGTTCACCCCCAATTTCCCTATGTCATGCACGTCATAAGCCACTGCAACATTCTTTGTTTCCATGTAGAAGTCAAAGCTGTAGTCGCCGCCATCTCGACCCACGCCACTTCGTTTCGTACCTCCAAATGGCGTCGGTAGGTGCCTGACATTCTGCGAGTTGACCCAGATCATTCCGACGTCAAGACCTTGAGCTACGCGGTGTGCTCTACCGACATCTTGAGTCCACAGATATCCCGCAAGTCCATAATCAACATCGTTAGCAATCTGAATTACCTCGGTTTCATTTGAAAAGGGGATCACCGTGAGTGCCGGTCCAAAGATTTCTTCCTGGCTGACCCTCATAGAGTTGTCAGCGTCAACAAACAGCATGGGGTTAACGAAATTTGAGCCCTCGTCAAAGCTGTAATCCCCCGTGACGACTGTTGCACCATCTTCAATGGCCGCATCTATATATGAACGGACTTTCTCGCAATGAACAGGGTGGATCAAGGGCCCGATCTCCGTGGCTGGATCCAGAGGGTCGCCCACCGTCAGGCCCTTAACTCGTTCCGTTAATTTTTCCACGAACCAATCGTGAATCGTGTCGTGCACAAGCAGCCGGCTACTTGATGTGCACCGCTCACCGTTGAGGCTGTAGATCATAAATACGACTGCGTCCAAGGAGCGTTCCAGGTCGGCGTCGTCAAAGACGATGACCGGGTTTTTGCCTCCTAACTCAAAGTGCAAACGCTTCAGGGTGGGCGCCCCTTGAGCTTGGATTAATGAGCCGGTCGATGATTCACCTACAAAAGCAATCGCTGTGACTGCTGGGTGTTCGGTCAAAGCCTTACCCGCTATTTCTCCTGTTCCGTGTACGACATTTAGCGCTCCCGCTGGAAGTCCTGCCTCATGTGCAATTTCTCCCAAGATTGACGCGGTCAAAGGGCTCCACTCAGCAGGTTTGTGAACGACCGTGCAACCTGATGCGAGTGCAGGCGCGATTTTCCAGGTGGAGAGCATGAACGGTGTATTCCACGGAGTGATGACGCCCACAGGGCCGATTGCGCGTCTTGACGAATAGTTCAAATGGGTTGAGGTGGGCATGGCTTTGCCGTCAAGTGCGCCTGGTGCCGCGTCTGCGAAATAGCGAAAATTTTCAGCTCCGCGAATCGCGGCCGAACTCATGAAGCGAATGGGCTGACCAGTGTCAACTGATTCGACGGCCGCGATTTCGTCTGCGCGTTGAACAATTAGATCGGCAACACTGTGGAGAATTTTTTTTCGTTCACTACCGGGACGAGTCACCCAGTCGTCAAACGCACTGGCTGCCGCCTCTGCTGCGAGCGCGACCTCATCTCCGCCTCCAGCTGCAACCTGCCCTAACGATGTTCCATCGATGGGTGAAAAGTTTTCGAAGGTCGACGAAGAAGAACTGGGTACGGACTCTCCGTTAATCAGATGCAACAGCGGGCCCTTCGACAATCTTTCCAGGGCTTCGTTCGCTGTTGCTCTATTTTCCTCAAATGTTCGAGCTGAACTCACCTCAACTCCTCGTAGTGGTCTCGAATCGAATTGTCATTAATTCTCATCGAAGGGTCAATCGGCTGAACTTCGACGCTCACCGCCAGAGGCTGCTGCTGTTGGACCGGAGCCAATATTTCAGAACAGGCAACCGATAGAAGATCTCTTATCTCTCGAAGCGGCCCGTGCCCGCGTTCGCCGTTGAGTCGAGCTATTACTGCCACGAACATATTTCGGGCATCGCCGTTAGCCACCACATACTGCTCGCGTTTCACGGCCCGGGTTCGAAGTCCGGCAAGTGGGACCGAGGAATGTGAGGCAGCCGCATCATGTAGTGACGCAAGAAGGGCTCCAACGTCGACATGGTCTTCAAGATTGGACGAATATTCGACAACAATATGAGGCATCTATTCACTCTCCCTCTTGAGGCTCTGCCTTGACCCAGCGATATGCGTAACATGTTATCAACTATCGGTAGGGAGCTCTCCGCATGAAATTCGTCACCTGTCGCCACGGAAACAGAACCACATGGGGAGCTGTCACCCAAGACGGGGAAGGCGTGGTCGACCTGGGTCGACGTCTCCCAGATATCACGGATCTCACTAGTGCACTAGAGACCGGAAGTCTCGACAAAGCAAGAGACGCCGCTAGTTGGGCTGAAGCAGATTTCGCATTATCCGAAGTCGTTTTCGAGCGGACAATTCCGCGACCAAAAAAGATTTTTTGTATCGGAGTGAACTACGGCGGCCGGAACACCGAGTACGCGGATTCGAGTTCCACGACTAAACCAAGCGTTTTTGTGCGCTTTCCCGAGTCCCTGACTGGACACGAGCAAGGACTCCTTAGACCACCAGAAAGCGAACAGCTTGACTACGAGGGTGAGATTGTTGCCGTAATAGGAAGGCGGGGACGACGCATCGCGCAAGAAGACGCTAGGGAACACATCGCGGGTCTAACTCTGGGTAATGAGGGAACTATCCGCGACTGGCTACGCCACGGAAAATTCAACGTCACCCAGGGAAAGAATTGGGAAAAGTCTGGCTCAATGGGACCGTGGTTAGTGACACTCGACGAGATCGGCGAGTTCGAAGATTTACGCCTGCAAACTCGAGTCAACGGCGAGCTACGCCAAGACGACACTCCGGCCACGATGGCCTACCCGATCGAATACCAGATCGAATATCTGTCCACGTTCATCACCCTCGAACCGGGCGACGTGATCTACACGGGTACACCAACTGGAGCGGGGGCAAGACTTGACCCACCTGTGTGGCTAGTTCCAGGCGACGTCGTCGAGGTGTCGGTCGAAGGCATCGGAACCCTCAGAAACACAATTGAAGATGAGGCTCCCTCGTGACCTCACCCCTTCGACCGTTCCAACGCTCCCTTCCTATGGCGTTGATGCGAGCCAGAGAAGCGGTGATGCGAGAATTCAGGCCACGCCTAGCTGCTGACGAATTGACCGAGCAGCAATGGCGGGTCTTGCGAGCGTTATCCGCTTTTGACCAACCACTCACTACACGCGAACTCAGCGAAATGACATTTCTCCTCAGTCCTTCACTCTCCCGCATAACCGCGAATCTTTCTGAACGGGATCTCCTGCATCGTTCTCCGCATCCGACTGATCAAAGAAGCACACTCTTGAATCTCACAGACGCCGGCAAGACCCTTGTCGCCAAGGTCGCAATAGGAAGCGAGGAAGGCTACGCGGCGATTGAGACCGCTTTCGGGATAGAGCGACTGGAACTACTCCATGAGCTTCTGGATGACTTAGCCGCGGCGCAATCCGTTCCGGAGCCCTAATGTTCTGCCAGTTCAGACTGTCAAAAGGGGAGGGGCTGTGAGCGCACCACTAGACGGCATACGGGTCATCGAATTCGCGAACTTTGCAGCCGCCCCGTCAGCCACAGCAATCATGGCCGATTTAGGTGCCGAAGTAATCAAGGTCGAAGCCATTGGAGGCGACCCGATTAGAGGCCTCATGAAGCAGGCCAACGTCGGGGACGGCGAACACAACCCCGACCACCCTTTCCAATTCATCAACCGTGGCAAGAAGGGCATCGAGCTCAACCTTGACAGCCCGCAAGGCTCCGATATTGCTCGCCGCTTAATCGCGCAGTGCGACGTGGTGGTCATGAATCTCTTAAAGGAGCGGCGGGAGCGGTTTGGGCTCGACACTGACGACCTATTCCGAATCAAACCTGACCTCGTAATTGGTTTGCTGTCCGGATACGGCGAAGTTGGAGAAGAAACCAATCGCCCCGGCTATGACGTCACAGCATTTTTTTCTAGGTCAGGTGTCTATGGCGGTGGGACAACTCCAGGCGGACCCCCACCCCACGCTCGCCCTGGTTCAGGTGACCACACAACGTCCATAGCCTTATTCGGGGCGCTAATGACAGGCTTGAGGTCGCGCGATATGACAGGCGAAGGGCAAGTCGTTGAGGCCTCATTGTTGCGGACAGCAACATGGACTATCAGCCTCGACCTGGTGACTTCGCTGGTTGACGGCCGGCCCGCCTACGACCGACCCAGAGAAAAGGGTCTCTCCGCGATGCTGGAAGCCTTCCAGACATCGGACGGACGCTGGCTGCAATTCGCTATGCCAGACACGGGAAATGCTTGGAAGCGATTTTGCGCAGCGTTGGACAGGGAAGACCTCTTAGAACGAGACGAGTTCTCCACAGGCCGCCTCAGATATCAAAACATGTCTCAGCTCATAGCGACCCTGGATGAAAGTGTCGGTTCGATGCCGACAGAGCACTGGATAGCCAGACTGGATGAACACAAGTGCATTTGGGCGCCAATCAACGATTCGGCGTCAGCTGTGCAGGACCCTCAAGTGCGCGCAACGGGTGCTTTTGAGACAATCCATCACCCAATTGCCGGGGATTTTGAGACCGTGGCCGCCCCCTTCCGAATGCACGATGCACCGAACGTCGGGGTCAAAGGACCTGCACCTGAAAAAGGACAGCACACCGATCAAGTCTTGCGCGAGCTTCTTAGCCTTACAGAAGAGGAAATTGATGCACTCGAGTCAGCCGGAGTTGTCCACCGCGCCTAGGTGGACCGCCTAGCGTGGCTCCAATGGCTGATTTCACCTACCAAACCGGATTCGGCAACCACTTCGAAAGCGAAGCAGATCCGGGAGTGCTGCCTGTCGGTCAGAACTCGCCGCAAACGGTAAAGGGCGGCCTCTACACCGAACAGATAACAGGTACAGCGTTTACCGCTCCGAGGAGTTCCATGCTTCGGAGTTGGGTCTACCGAATGCGGCCCTCGGTGCGGCACTTCACCGACTTGCAGCCAATCGACAACGGTTTGATTCGCTCAGGCCCTGACCAGGACGCGGCATCCACTCCCGTTCAACTCCGATGGGATCCATTTCCGGCATCTTCGGTCGGCACCGACTGGCTCACTGGCCTAACAACCGTCGCAACTAACGGCAACAATGAAATGCAACTCGGAGGAGCCGTCCACCACTTCGTCGCAACGAACTCGATGCAGGACCTGGCCTTCGTCAACACCGACGGTGAACTAATGCTTGTCCCCTACGACGGTCGTCTCGTACTTCGAACCGAAATGGGAAACCTACATGTTGCACCCGGTTACCTCGCAGTCATTCCTCGCGGGGTGAAATTTTCCGTTGACCTGCTCGACGCAACTGCTCGAGGTTACGTCTGCGAAAACTATGGAACGGCCTTTGATCTTCCCGAGCACGGTTTACTCGGCCCCGATGCCAACGCTCTACCGAGAGACTTTGAATATCCGATAGCGAACTACGACCGCGATGACAACCCCACGAAGCTGGTGGCGAAAATAAGCGGTCAGTTATACGCGACCGAGCTAAGTCATTCGCCTTTCGACGTTGTTGCCTGGCACGGAAACCTTTCTCCATATCGGTACGAATTGCGCCGCTTCTGCGCCGTGGGACCAGTCATCTTCGACCATCCCGACCCATCTATCTGGACGCTTCTGTCATCAGCTTCTGACACAGCCGGGACTGCAAACATGGACTTCATTCTGTTCCGAGAGCATTGGCGGGTCGCCGAACACACCTTTCGACCGCCTTGGTTTCATTCGAACGTAATGAGTGAACTCATGGGTCTGGTTGACGGAATTTACGATGCGAAAGCTGAGGGGTTTCTGCCGGGTGGCATCTCAATTCATAATTCATTCATTCCTCACGGCCCTGATGAGGCAGCGTACGAGTCAGCTACCCAGGCGGATTTAGGTCCCGTGAAGGGCCCCGATTCTCTCGCTGTGATGTGGGAGTCTCGTTACCGATGGGCCCCCACATCCTGGGCTATGGCTTTGACCGAATTGCAGGCTGATTACCCCGAACGGTGGGCAAACCTGAGTCGCGAGTACGACTAGGCAAAGACCCCTCCGGAGGTCGCGAGGGGAGTCCGATCGATCGCGAAAAGATCATCCCGGATATCGGGATCAAACGGGGCTTCCGTGCCGGTAATTGCACGCGCCACCATCGCCCCAATTCCGGGAGCGAGTTTGAATCCATGTCCGCTAAAGCCGTTGACCAACCACAACCCTGGAATTTCGCTCGGCCCAACAATCGGGTGGCTGTCTTGTTCATTGATCGTGTACAAACCGCTGGTTCCGGTCGTGGTGCCGACGTGTCGCACTCCAGGTGCGCGATGTTGAAAGGCCGCCAACGTCGCCTCAACACATTCCCGGTCCGGGTTCGTACGGAAGTCGTCTGGATCGCTAGTCGACGCCATAAAACGAGGAATTTCGGGAGACACCAAGAGGATCTGTTTGCCGCTCCGTTCGATGCGGTAACAGCCGTCGGTGCTCCCGTCGAAAGTAATCGGCAAGTGGGGGTCCGTATCTCCCCACTCCCTAAAAACCAGTTGAACTCGCGTCGGGGTCAGCGTCCATCTCCGCTGGGCACCAGCTTTTTCGTTTATTTGATTGCACCAGGGGCCCGCGGCGTTGACCACCAGCCCACAAGTCACCTCATCACCCGTATCCAATCGAACTCCAACGACGTGGCCCCTGTCGCTCACAATGTCCGTTACTCCGGTGCCAAAGCGGACATCTACTCCTTCTCTTTCCGAGGCCGCGACCAGATCAGCGTTTGCGCCAGCGGGATCGGCAATACCCGCTTCAACTTCGTACAGGAAAGATTCGCCTTGGCGACATTGATGATTATCGAGGGCTTCGAAATCAACAGGTGCAACGCACAGGTCCAACTCCGGCCAACGATCCAACACGTCACTCGCTGAAAGAATCTCCACAGCGACACCATTGCTGTGCAATCTCGTGTACTCGGCAGCAAGCTGGTCCGTGGTCCGATCAAAAATCCAGAGCGCACCCATTTGCCTGTAATCACTAATGGGTTCACTAAGGCCCGTGAACTCATCCCAAGATCGGTACGCCAACTGGCTGCAATACGCCAGCCGGACGACCTCGGGAACCGTGTAGCGGCACCGAGAGATAGCCACCGAAGCGCCCGTGGAACCTGTAGCTGGTCCAGGCGCCTTATCGACCATTAGGACTTTCAAGTGGCTTCGACGAGTGATTTGGTACGCGACCGAGGAACCTATGATTCCGGCGCCGACAACGACGACGTCAACATGGGAGTGTTGCGGGGGCTCCATAGCGTCAGTCTTGCCCACAAATTCGCGACGAGCCATCAGTGGCCTTACAACCCTTTGCTTCGTCGGAATACTTACCCGATCAATTCCTCTTTCGGTCGTCTAGCTACGACTCGCAACATTCACAGTTGAACAACGATTGTGGCGTCTCTCAACCACGACTAAGCAAAGTTTCAATGTGTTCCACAACTTCGGTAATAGTTCTACCGTCGGTGTCGACTTGCTGAAATCTGCTGTAGGCCGCGCTTCGTTCTCGGTAGAGCTGCTCCAACGCCGTTTCATCAGAATCCGCTAATAGTGGTCTCACCGCGCCACCTTCATCGTTCAGATATCGACGCCTGATTTCGCTGATGGAGGCGGTAAGGCAGAAAACTCTTCCGTTCAAGCCCAACGCGGCGGCGCAGCCGCGATCCAGCATCATGCGGCCGCCGGTCGCAATCACCAGATCGGTGGTTCCTTCAAGTTCCGAAGCTATGTCGCGTTCCATCTCTCGAAACGAGGTTTCTCCTTGCGTAGCAAAGATTTCTGCAATTGAGCCATGCCGCTCGACGATCATTTCGTCTGTATCCAAGAACAGCATCCCCCGCCGGTCAGCGAGCAAACGACCGACGGTTGACTTTCCTGTCGCCATAAAGCCAGTTAGTACAACGTTAGATTCGTTGACAGCCACAGTTAACAGGGTACGGGGAAGCACTGGTTGAGGATCTAGAGATTTCGTAGGGCACCCTAGGTTCCGTGTCTGTCGGGGAGTACCTCTTAGCCCTTGGGGTCTTAGCCATAGGTTGCGGGGTTCAATCAACTTTGGGTATCGGTGCGGCTCTCGTCGCGGGACCGACTTTGATGACGATCGATTCCGCTCTGTTACCGGGACCGATGTTGGTGATGGCCATGATCGTCAATGTTCGCAACGCTGTCGGAGATCGCGCGTCAACTGATGTCGGTGCGTGGAAGCGAGCTGTTTTGGGTTCTCCGCTTGGGTTGGCAGCAGGGATCGTGGTTCTCGCCTTATTGGAGCAGGGAACACTCGCTATCGTCGTGAGTTCCTTCGTTCTTGGAGCAGTCGCGTTGCAGCTGGTTGGTCTCCGCCCTCCAGGCGGAGCGGTTTCTCATTACTTAGCAGGCGCCGCGACAGCGTTTTCTTCAACCGTCGCCGCTCTTCCAGGACCGATGTTCGTGATCTTTCACGGGCATCGAGACCCCGGGACGGTGAGAGGTACGATGGCTGCTTTCATGCTGGTCGCAACCCCAGCAATTTTGACGGTGCTCGCGCTTAATGGACAGTTCGGGCTGCGCCACCTAACGCTCGCCGCTGTCCTGTGCCCGGGCATGTTCCTTGGACTGGGGCTAGGTCGGGTGTTACGACCATTAATCAAAGGACATTGGTTTCGGGTGGTGATTCTCGCCGTTGCGTCGTCCAGCGCGGCCCTGGTACTAGTCAGGGAAATAGCTTTCTAGGGTCTAAAAGAGTTCGCCCCGCATGCCAGCCGACAATTCTTGTTCATCCCAGTACCCAATCATGATGCCGCGTTTGGCGGTGCCACCCGGCACAGTTGTAGCGGTAATCATTTCGTCGCTATAGGTAGTGTCATGGTGGCGGCTACGAAACCATTCGAAAAGTTGTTCGTGAAGATCGGCGACGACTGACTCAAGGCTCGGGTCATCGAAGCGGTCACATTGCTCGCAGGGGTCTTCATCTAAATCGTAAAGAAGGTTCGAGCCAATCTCGCTCAACACATACTTGAATCGATCGTTGCGAAGCATCGTGGCCCGCCGCCGCCGGGGCTCGGTCGTGGCCCCCAAATGATTCGACATCTCCAAGAACCCCCAATCCGCTTCACAGACAGCGAACTCTCGTCGAGTACCACGCTCACCGCGTAAAAGCGGAAGCAAAGACTCCCCTTCAAGCCACTGCCTCCGTGTCTCGTTCTCCCCTCCTAGCGCTTCGATAAACGTCGGCAATAAGTCGATTGCCTCAACCAACTCGTTCGATGTTGTACCTCGGGTGACATCGGCCTGCGAGCGAGGATCAACGATGATCATTGGCACTCGAACAACCTCCTCGTTAATCCAGTCCTTCTCGCCCATCCAATGATCACCCATGTACTCGCCGTGATCAGAAGTGAAAACCACCATGGTGTCATCTAGCCGCCCGAGGCGTTCCAATTCACCAAACAGTCGCCCTAAGTGATCATCGATCTGTTTCACCAGGCCTAAATAAGTGGGCAGAACTAACCGGCGAGTTTCCGGCCTCGACATTGCTCTGCCGATCCGAGACTGTTGGAGGGCGCGGATCACCGGGTGCATCGTTTCGAGCTCGGCTTCAGTTCTATTTGGCGCCGGCATCTCCTCGCCTGCGTACATGTCGTGGTACGGAGCGGACACCACGTAGGGCCAGTGAGGCTTGATGTAGCTCAGATGAAGACACCAACGTTCGTCACCCGCTCGTCGAATGAATTCGATGGCCCGATCGGTCATATAAGCCGTTTCGGAAAGTTCGTCGGGCACCACCGCCGGAAATGGTGCAGATCTCAGCAGCCACCCTGAACAAAGTTTCCCGTCGGCGTCGATGACACTGTTCGCTGCGGTGTGCCAAGGATTATCCCCGTCAAAACCGTGAGACCGAAGGAATTCGTTATACGGGAGGTCACCAGGGACGCGAGCATCTGGATGCAGACCGTCGTCGTGTTCTTCTGCCTCGAAACCGCATTCGGAGAGAAACATCCACTCTGGAGAGTTCGCTGGAATGGCCAGGCGTTTACGCGCTGCCTCATCTGCAGCCATGTGCGTCTTGCCAACCAACACGGTTCGCACATCAAGCTCCCGTAAATGGTCACCCATAGTTTTCTGCGTGACTTCTAGGGGCACCTGATTCCATCTTGATCCATGACTAACGACGTAACGCCCGGTGTAATAACTCATGCGAGACGATCCGCATACGGCGCCGTTGACGAAAGCGCGATCGAATCGGACACCTTTTTCGGCGAGGCGATCAATGTTGGGAGTTTCAAGAAAAGGGTGCCCGACGCATCCCAACGCGTCCCAACGAAGCTGATCACACATAATGAAAAGAACGTTGCGCAACGCAGGTTCAGCCGCATTACCGTCGATCGTGGTCATCGATCACGAACCTCAACCAGGTCTCGATTGAGTTCTTTCACTGATCCGGTACCTGCTAAGGCCATTGTGTGTTCGACGCCTGATCGCAAAAAATCGAGCACCCAATCAACACCCTTCTCGCCTGCAGCTCCGAGAGCGTAAAAGTACGCGCGCCCGATCATGCATGCATCGGCTCCGAGGGCCAATGCTTTCACAATGTCGCTTCCTCGCCTCACCCCTCCGTCGCAAATGATCGACGTCCGGCCGCCGACTGCGTCCGCCACTGGCGCCACGAGATCTATCGGCGGGGGCGCGTAGTCAAGCTGACGCCCCCCATGGTTCGAGAGAATCACTCCGTCTAACCCCACCTCAGCAGCGATTTCTGCGTCTTCTACAGTTTGCACTCCCTTAATCATGATCATCCCCGGCCAATGGTCTCGAAACCATTCGATGTCATTCCACGACAACGATGGGTCGAACTGGCTGTTGATGTAGTCGGCAAGCGTTACCGGCGTCGAACCATCGCCAACATTGGTGCTGCCTTTCACGTTTGCGAATTGGATCGGGTCGGCACGTAGAAAATCCAGAGTCCATCTGGGATGACGCACCCCGTCAATCAAGGTGCCCAAGCCGATTTGTGGAGGAAGGCTGAATCCTCGACGGACGTCTCGCTCGCGTCGCCCTAAGACCGCAGTGTCGACAGTGATCATGATTCCTTCAAACCCCGACTTAGCAGCGCGCTCCAGCATCTCTTTCAGCAGAGGCTTATCGCGCCACACATACACCTGGAACCATTTTCGACCGTTGTTCACCGCGGCTATCTCTTCGATAGAACGCGTACCCATTGTTGATAGTGAGTAGGGGATGCCAGCGCGCTCTGCGGCGCGGGCGACAGCTAACTCTCCTTGACTGTGCGCGATTCGGTCAAACCCTGTAGGGGCGATCATGAGCGGCAAGGACACTTCGGCGCCCAGCAAGGTGGTGGTGGTGTCAACCGAAGTCACGTCCCTTAAGACTCGGGGACGGAAGTAGTAGCGGCCGAACGCTGAAACATTTGCCGCTGCCGTGACCTCGTCTTGCGCAGCTCCATCGATGTAGTCGAAACAACCGGCGGGCAGTCGCTTTTTTGCGACAGCCCTGAGATCGTCAACATTGGCAACCTTCGACAGGTTTCGAACCGTGCGGTCGCGCTCATATGTGCGGAATCGAACGACCGACCGCAACGTACTGATCATCCCCACAAAGAGCCTCCGGTCTCGAATCGACGTCATCAACCCTAGAATCTGGGCTAGTGAGCCTCTACTACGTACAGAAGTTTCTGTTCGAACTTAACCGCGACGAGGGATTCCAGGCCCGGTACGCAAACGATAGACGCGGCGCGCTCGACGGCTTCGATCTGACAGACGAAGAGGAGCGAGCCCTCATCGAACCCGACATCGGACTACTTTTCCATCTCGGAGTAAACGGACAAATTCTGATGCATTTTGCCGCTTTGCATTCCATCGAATGGCAGGACTATCTCCAACGCATGCGCGATGGCCTCATCAGTCACGGACCGGTCAGAGAAGGTGTGTACGCAGTAACGGGATATGAGGGAGTTGACGCTCATTCCGAGCGCCTAGGTCAGACGAGCAACACCGAAAGGGGTAACTAAACAATGCCGTTGGTCTTCGCAGGTGTCTGTAGTCACGCACCCGGAATAGTGGGTAGAGCAGATCAAGCCGATCCATCAGCCAAGGACCGCCTATACGAAGCATTTGCGGACATGCGTCAGCGTCTCGAGGCCAGCGAGCCCGACGCACTCATAGTGGTAGCAGCGGAACACTTCGCAAACTTTTTTATGAACAACATGCCCAGCTTTGCTATGGGAATGGCGGACTATTACGAAGGGCCCATCGAGAACCCAGATTGGCTGGGGATTCAAAAAACTCAGATTCCCGGCAATCGTTCTCTATCGGAACGCTTGATCCGAAAGGTTATGGAACGGACCGATCTCAGCTACGCAGAAGAATGGAAATTCGACCACGGGATAATGGTCCCGTTACATTTCTTGACCCCTAGCTATGACCTTCCAATTATCCCAGCAAACATCAACTGCCAAGGTCCCCCGCTCGCCCCTTTGCATCGAGCGTGGGCCTTCGGACAGGCCTTGCGCGACGCCGCGGACTCAGTCCCTGAACGCGTCGCCCTAATCGGTACCGGCGGAATAAGTCATTGGCCCGCAACTCCCGACAGCGGAAAGATCAACGAGAGCTGGGACCGCAAGTTCTTAGACGAATGGTCGCGTTGCGACAAAGAGGCGATGCTGTCCTACGGCGATAGCCAGTCATACCTCGATGCCGGGCAGGGCGCATTTGAAATTCGAACGTTCATGACCGTTTCTGCAGCAACCGAAGGCGCCCCAGGCATTGTTCACTTCTACGAACCAATCCCTATCTTCGCTGTGGGTTGCACCATCGGCACGATAGATCTCGACGCTCCTCAACTACCGTCAGTTCACTAACCAATCCATCAATCCAATAGAGACACTTTCCGCCATGCCAACTACCCAAGAACTCTTAGAGCGTTACCGCGCTGTGATGCCTTCGTTTGTTAAACCTCTTTATGAGACACCAATCTCCATAGATCACGGTGAGGGTGGATACGTATGGGATTTAGAAGGCAACCAATATCTTGATTTTTTCGGTGGCATTTTGACCACCATGATCGGACACTCAGTCCCTGAAGTTGTGGCAGCAGTTCAAGAACAAGCCGCAAAGGTCATGCACACCTCAACTCTGTACCTCAACGAACAAGTCGTGGCTTTCGCTGAAGAGGTCGCCGCTGCCTCCGGCATCCCCGACGCGAGGGTGCTCTTCACTACTTCGGGTTCTGAAGCTAATGACACCGCCATTTTGATTGCCACCAACTACCGCCAGTCGAACCAAGTTCTCGCCATGCGGAATAGCTACCACGGACGGTCACTTACCGCACAAGCCGTCACCTCTCACCGCAGTTGGTTGACAAGTAGCTACAGCGGACTGGATGTGCATTTCGTTCAGGGTCCTTATCGGTTACGGAGCCCGTTCCGAGAACTTGACGATGAAGCCTTCACCCAAGCTTGTGTTTCTGATTTGGTGCAGCTTCTTGACATGACTGACGCGGGTGGTTTCGCAGCGCTTATCGCAGAGCCAATTCAGGGCGTCGGAGGGTTTGCAACCCCTCCCGACGGGTTTTTTGGTGCCATGCATAAAGTGCTGTCCGCCAACAAGATTCTCTTCATCAGCGACGAAGTGCAGACCGGTTGGGGACGCACCGGTGAACATTTCTGGGGATATGAGGCACATGGGATAGTCCCCGACATCCTCACTTTCGCCAAAGGTGTGGGGAACGGCATCACACTCGCCGGTTGTGTCGCGCGAGCTGAAGTAATGAACGTTCTTGACCGCACTTCGTTCACTACCTTCGGCGGTAACCCATTGTCCGTCGCGGCGGGCCGGGCAACCTTGAAGTACGTCAAAGAAAACGATTTGCAAGCGAACGCTGCACGCCGCGGCATTCAAATGACTCAACTGCTTGGCGCCGAATGCGACGCCACAGACTGGATCGGCGAACTACGAGGAAAAGGCCTCATGCAAGCTATCGAGTGCGTCCAACCAGGCGGTTTAGAGCCCAACGCAGCGGCCGCTACGCGTTTGATTGAGATCTGTAAAGACAACGGGCTGCTGGTCGGCAAAGGTGGGCTATACGGCAATGTAATCCGCCTTACCCCAATGCTGAATGTCACCGAAGCTGAGATGAAGAAGGGCTGCGAAATAGTTGTTGCGGCGATCCGTTCGGTTAACGGTTGAGCGTCTCCATATACGCGCGAACCATCGATTCAAGATCTGCGTCAGCGGGAAGACCCAACGAGCGTCCCCTCTCGTCATCCAAGACGGCTGGCCAGCTTCGCACCAGCGCATCAACGCCAGGGTCATATTTCATTTCCACTAGCCCCCGCGCTTCTGCCCCTCCTACTTTTTCCAGCACCGCCAACATCTCCGCGACGGTCGCCGTCAGCCCAGGAATCCCAACTGCCCGGTCGTGACCGAGGTCATCGCCATCGACCTCTCCCAACATCTGGATGCATATCGCTGTGTTCTGAGCAGAACCCAACACCATTGGGGTCTCCTCGGCTACCGGTACCACGCTCGGGAGACCGTTCAAGGGCTCTCGGAACATCCCCGACGCGAAACCAGAAGCGGCCGCATTCGGGGCGCCGGACCTGACGATGACGGTGGGTAGCCTCGCTGACCGTCCATCAATGTGTCCTTTCCGCGTAGCGTCATTGATCAACAATTCACCGATTGCCTTTGTAGTTCCGTATGTTCCCGATGGTGTCTGCTTCACGAAGTCACCGACTTCGCCTCCAGCGGTAAACCCGCCGAAGACCGCCAAGGTGCTTGCGAAAACGACTTTGTGAAGATGCGGTGAATGTCGACATGCTTCGAGGAGTCGCAGCATGCCCCCAAGGTTTTGATCAACGGCATGTTCCCAATCCGCTTCAGCTCCGGCGCTCACGACTGAAGCCAGGTGAAAGACGGTGCATGGCGCGTCCTCGAGCAAGGCTGGGAGGAGATCATCGCGGGCAAGATCGCCCTGAACAACCTGACAACCGGGGACGTCAGCGTCAGCGATTTCGACGACAACAATGTCGCTCGCTCCTGCAGCCTGAAGGCCCTCTATTAGGAGCCGACCAAGAAACCCTCCGCCGCCCGTCACAATGATTCGCATAACTAGCCTTCCTCGGGGGCCCCCCGACTTGAAACAGCTAACAAGACCTCGTCGCCTCCTTCACCGCTAAACGGTTCAAGAGAACTCAATTGACACTTTGAGCGCCTGAGCATCGTGAGGCTCGTGGGCGAGGTTCATCGCGTCATCAATCTCTTCTACCGGAAAGACATGACTGAGCAAAGGAGATACATCGATTTCTCCGGTGGAAATAAGACGCAGCGCTTCTCTAAAAGAAGTGGCGCCCTCTTCGTCCTGAGCGCCATAAGTGCTCGCAGCATGAAGACGCTTCCGGAAAAACTTGTTGAACCGCATGTCAATATCGGCATCCACGCTTGGCAATCCAAACCACATGATCTCGCCGTCCATTCGCACATGATCCACTGATTCCCGGAAGGTTTCTGCGCGCCCAACAGCTTCAACCAAGTAGTCCACTCCGGCACCACCAGTCAGGTCGTCGACGACGGCATGCAAACTTTCGTCACGCGCGTTCACACGGACATCAGACCCATATTGACTCGACACCGACAAGCGAGCGTCTGACAAATCAGAGACAATGATTTCGGCGGCACCGGCTCTCTTGAGTAAATACGTCCAAAACAGGCCAGCAGATCCCTGGCCCATTACCGCTATGGTTTCGCCCAAAACGTCTCGAGGATGTTGTCGCATCGCGTAAATAACCGTCCCGAGTTGCTGAGCCATTAGGAGGTGCGAGCGAGGAAGTTCACACTCAGGTAGCGGTACGCAATAGCTTGCACCAACGCGTTGGTATTCGTTGAAGCATTCCCCGACCACAGGATTAGGGAAGGTCAACACGTGTTGGCCTTCTTGTAGCCCAGCCGCCTTAGATTCGACGATGCGGCCGATCCCCTCATGCCCCGGATACCCGTGCGGGCAGGGAAACGCGTGATTCAGGCCCGCTCCCATCATCACCAAATGCAAATCGCTGCCGCAAATCGATGCCATTTCGCTCTCGATCAGCACCTGGCCATCGCCGATCGGAGGAATCTCAATCTCCTCACACACCATTTGGCCTACATCGACCATCCTCGTCGCCCGCATTTTTTCCATGCCGCGACTCTAGGGGCTCGGCCTTCGACGCGGTCCAGAATCACCCCGGCAGAGAATATTGACTCATGAACTGATAACCCTGTTCTGTTGCGTCGAAATCCTCGGTGGCATACCCCAAACGGTCTTCCAATAGCTTCGCGACCGGAGATCCTGGCCAAGTGTGACCACCGCCCTCTACTGCCCAAAATCGCACTTCAACGTCGTCCCTGCACAATGAGTAAATGGTGAGTTGCGTCTCTTGACCAACTCGCCGCTGCGTCGTGGTTTCGCACTCAAACTTGGCCGCGAATTTTCGAATTTCGTCAGGCATCACCAAATCGAAAAGCGGGTGTTGGCCCAACGTTGATGTTCCGCCGCCGTGAAAAGGCACAACTGAGTCAGCAGTTCCATGTATCGCCCCAACGGCAATCGGGCGACGCGGTTGACAATCATCGGGAAAGACAACCGCAGCAACAGAGAACGTGGCCGCTATGCGATCACTCAATCGACATGCGAGCACAGAGCTGAAATAGCCGCCATTCGACATGCCGGTCGCATATACACGCGATAGATCGATGCACACCTTCGTTGCAACCAGATCGATGAGTTCCGCCGCCATTCGAACGTCATCTCTCCCTTCCTGATCAATTAGCGGTAGCTCCCAACGCTCCCCGACGCCGGTCGGGGCGACAACTACGAACCCCTGTTCTTCGGCGAGTTCGGCGTAGCCGCTGAATGCCATCTGCTGCGGTCCGTTAGAACCCAGCCCATGCCAGTTGGTCACAAGGGGAACTGCTCCTGTTACGTGGCTCGAAGGGCGGTAGAGCTCAAACGAGTACACATTTCCCCCAGATACGAACTCTGCGGAGCTGTATCCATGATCAACCATGCTTGACGGGCACGGATCGTTGGGTTCTCGATCTTCTGAATCTATGGATGAGTTCGTCGTCGTAGGATCAACCGGCGCGGACGGCATCTGAACAACGACCTTTGCCGAGGTGGTTGATGAGCGATCTACCTCGTGGGCTGTCGAAGCCGTCGGTGCACTCGCGTCCGGCGCTACAGCACTGACGCCATCACGACTAGGGGAAGCGCAGCTAAGAACAACTAAGAAAAAAAGAGAAATAGCGGATCGAGTGAGCACGGCAACTCGCTAACTGGCATGGTGACGGTAGATGGGAAACGATAGTTCCTCCGGGATTTTCCGTGGTTGGGTAGTCCTAGCAGGCCTTTTCATAACCATGACTGTGACCTCCGGGCTGGGTTTTTACGCTCAGGGCGTTTTCTTAGACGCGCTCGTCGCCGAACAAGGTTTTAGTGTCGGTGTCGCTGGTGCAGGCACAGGGGTCTTCTTCGCTGCCTCGGGGATAGCTGGCTACTACGCGGGCCGTTTGTTGGCTTTGTTCGACGCACGATTGGTGATGACAGTCGGGTCGTTGATCGGAGCAACGGGAATGGCGCTCCTCGGCCAGGTTCGAAATGAAGTTCAGATGGTCTTCGTGATGATCATCTTTGGTACCGGTTTCGCGCTCACGAGTCTGGTCCCCAGTTCAGCAATCGTTACTCGTTGGTTTGTTCGGAAACGCTCGGTGGCTCTCTCTATAGCGTCCTCGGGTCTGTCCCTGGGAGGAATAACTCTCAGCCCAGTTGTCGCCACGGTCGTCGATGCCGACTCGATGATTTATTGGGCTCCGCGCCTCGCCGTCGTATTTCTAATCGGAATGTTGCCAGCGGTCCTGTTTCTGATTCGAGGCGCCCCCGAACCTATGGGGCTCAGACCAGACGGTGATCCACCGCTGGCCTCAGGCGCGCCCCCTAGCCCACCGGGTGGGGTTGACTTCAAAACAGCAGTGCGTTCTCGATACTTCATCCTGATCTCAGTGACATTCATCATTTGCATGACCGCCCAGGTGGGGGCGATACAACACACCTTCAAGATGACCAAAGACCGGATCGATATTGACACTGCTCGCACCGTTTTGATGGTTTTGAGTGGCACCAGCGTGATTGCCAGAATTCTCGGGGGAATAGCCGCGTTAAAGGTCTCGCTCACGCGTCTCACGGTGGCTTTGCTGGCTGTGCAGTCGGTCGGTATTGGCATCTTGGCTCTCGCCGACACCAAGCCATTGGTCATAGTTGGAGCGATAGTGCTGGGCCTGTCAATGGGGAATCTGCTTATGTTCCATCCACTTCTGTTGGCGGATGCTTTCGGGGTTAAGGACTATCCGCGCATCTTCGGGATGGGTTCACTGTTGATGGTTCTTGGGGTTGGTACCGGCCCCTTCCTTGTCGGGGTAGTTCGTGACCTAGCCAGCTATCGCATGGCATTTGCCATCATGACCGTTTTCGCGATGGTAGCTATTTTATTTCTGATGGCTGCAGGCAAACCTCCGCTATACGAAGTTGTAGAAGTTGACAATGGCGTCCCGGTACAACCTCTGAAACAGCATCAGAGTGTTATGACGTTGACTCCACCTCATCAGATCCCATCTACACCTCCGCCACCTAGACGTAGGATCGCAGTCGTTGACCGGGGCCTGGTAATGGGCAGTGACGAGTTCCCCGTTCCAAATCCCATCGGCAGGGAAATACCTCAGAAGACTCCGGAATAGAAGTACACGCCAGTTAGCGCGTCGTCGCCACGAATCTCGTAGCCCCTAAACACCGGATACCATTCCATCTTCGATGAACCGCTAACGAAACCTGCTCTGCTATGCAGGAAACACACTGAGGTAGGACCGACCCATGAGCATTGACTTCAGCCTGTCTCCCGAACTCGAGGAACTCCGCCTGCGCATCAGAGATTTCATACAGCGGGAAGTGAAGCCGGTTGAAGAAGTAATCGAACGCGACAACCTCGCCGAACAGGACCGGCATGAATACGTGACCAAGTTGGTCGCGATGCGCAAGAAAGCATTCGCTGAAGGTCTTTGGCTACCTCACATGCCTGAAACATGGGGTGGCATGGGCCTCGGACATGTCGAATTGGCAATGGTTCAAGCGGAAGCTGCCAAGTCTCACTACGGGCCGTGGGTTCTGAATTGTCAAGCACCAGATGAAGGCAACATGCACACCTTGTTGCATTGGGGCAGCGACGAGCAGCTAGAGAAGTACCTCAAACCGCTGTGCGAGGGGCGTGCTAGTTCCTGTTTCGCCATGACTGAACCAGAGGTGGCTGGGTCAGATCCGACGCTGATTCAAACCAACGGTTACGTAGACGGAGACGAATGGGTAATCAACGGACATAAGTGGTTTATCTCGAACGCTCATCGGGCGGATTTCGCCATCTTGGTCGTCCGAACTGAGGAGAACCCTGATATCCCGCAGGCCGGCAACTCGGCCTTCATCGTTGACCTTCCGCACGCCGGATGGAACGAAGTGCGCGAAGTGGAAACGATGCATGGCGGTACGGGGCACAGCGAAATTCTCATTGAGGATCTCCGTGTCCATAGCAGCCAAATGTTGGGAGGGCGCGGGCAAGGACACCTGTTGGGGCAGTATCGGTTAGGACCGGCCCGTCTTGCTCACTGCATGAGGTGGATAGCTCAAGCTGAAACTGCGCTCGACATGATGGTTGATCGCTCGTTGCACCGTTTTTCTCATGGGTCTCTGTTGGCGGAAAAGCAAGGCATCCAGTGGATGATCGCGGATAGCACCATGGAGTTATACCAAGCGAAGCTCATGGTCTTACATGCGGCATACAAAATCGACCGGCAGGAGGACTTCAAAGCTGAGGTGTCAATGGCGAAGCACTTTGTTGCGAACATGCTTGGTCGAGTGATTGACCGTTCGATACAAGTTCATGGTGCCCTTGGATATTCAACGGACACGCCTTTGGCCCACATGTATCAACACGCTCGTTGGGCGCGATTTGCCGACGGAGCCGACGAGGTTCATCAGATGAGAATTGCTCAGCGAACGATCGCCGCCTGGACCGATGAGGGGTCAACGAGGGCCGCTACGGGCAATCTCCCGATCTAGGTCTTCACATAGCCGAGCCGATGACTGCGGCTGCAGCAGCAGCCCCAGATTCTTTCATTGGAACACCCATCTTGGTGAGGGCGGCTTCGATCGTGCCGAGCGTCCCCAGAATCATGTGTGGGTTGAGGTGGCCCATGTGGCCGATCCGTATGGCTCGATCCGCAAACTCGTCAAGACCGATGCCCAGGGTTACTCCGCCGTCTTGTTCGGCTATCCGACGGAGTTCTGTCGCGTTGATCTCACCGGTGTGGACCGTCGTGACCGAGTTAGAACGATATGCGGGGTCTGAGACATTGAACGAAAACCCGTCATCGCTTTCCCAGGCATGAACAGCAGCTCTAACGGCGTCCGCAAGGGCCCTGTGCCTATTCCATACGTTTTCGAGTCCTTCTTCGAAGAGCATGTCGAGCGCTTCGCGCATCGCCCACAAATGTTGGATCGGAGGGGTACCACAGTAAATCTTGTAATGCTCCTCTGGATTGGTTCTCGGGCCCCAGTCGAAGTAACCGGTTCGTAGATCCGCGCTTTCATACGCGGCGAGCGCCTTTTCGCTAGGGAATACAAACCCAAGTCCGGGTGGAACCATCAACCCTTTCTGGCTAGCTGCGACGGTAATATCCGCACCCCACTCATCGTGCTCATATGGCTCACAGCCCAGAGACGCTATGCAATCCACCATCAACAACGCGCCATGACCCGCTGCGTCGATGGCGCTGCGGATCGCGGGAATATCGTTACGCACCGATGTCGCCGTATCCACTTGGACGACCATGACCGCCGCTATTTCCCCAGCAACATCAGCCTTCAGACGCTCTAGGACAGCCGCTGGATCCACGGGGTCAGAGTCGAGTCCATGCAGAATTTCGGTCTTTACTCCTGAGGTCTCCGCCATCTCACCCCAGCCGACTGCGAAACGGCCAGACTCAAGAACTAACACCTTGTCACCTCGAGACAAGGTGTTACTGATCACCATTTCCCAAGCGCCATGACCGTTCGAGACCGTGATATAGACCGGTTGTTCCGTTCGAGCAATTTTTCGCAGATCGTCCTGCACGCTGTAGGAAATCTCGACCAACTCTCCCTCATAAATATTCGGCATTGCACGATGCATCGCCGCAAGTACACGATCCGGGATCACCGACGGACCGGGGATCGAGACCATCGGTCGACCATGACTCAATGACATTTCATTACCTCGGCTAGCAAGAGAACGGTAGATGCGTCCCCGAAGGGTACATCCGCATCGAGTCTGTCTACCGAGATGTGTTACCCCCGCGCCCATATTCGCTGCGGCCTAGGCTGTGGGCATTCCGACGGAGAACAAGCACTAAAGGGGAACCACGTGAGTGATGCACTGCTTCACGCTTTTAGCCTGCCCAGCAAATCCGAGGCTGACTACATCAACATTGTCAGCGCAAAGGACTGCACCTTGGTAGACGACAAAGGGAAGCAATACATCGATGGAATGGCAAGCCTCTGGCTCTGTCAAATAGGCCACGGCAACGCCAAGGTAATCAACGCGATCAAAGATCAACTGGATCAATTACAGACTTACAACACTTTTGATCCCTTCACCAACGAACCTGCCCGACAAGCAGCTGAGGCCATACGTCGGGTATCGCCGCATCCACTCGGAAGAGTTTTTCTTGGATGTTCCGGTTCGGAAGCCGTGGACACCGTCTTGAAACTTGCCCGCATGTTCCACCAACGCCGAGGTGACTCTGACCGCCAAATCATTGTTCGAAGGACCGGGGGCTACCACGGGGTCAATGTCGGAGGAACAAGTGTCCAAGGGATCGAACCAAATCGCGTCGGCTGGGGTGACCTCCTCCCACACGTAGTCGAGATTCCTAACGACGACATAGAAGAAGCGGCCACCCTATTTGCCCAACACGGGTCCCGGATAGCCGCAGTGATTTGTGAGCCTGTGCAGGGCGCTGGCGGAGTGATCATGCCACCCGATGGCTATCTCGAAGGGCTGCGCCGTCTGTGTGATCAACACGGCGCCTTGTTGGTCTTTGACGAAGTCATTTGTGGGTTCGGCCGAACCGGCCAGTGGTTTGCGAGTCAAACATTCGGTGTGACACCCGACATGTTGACGTTCGCAAAGGGTGTGACCTCTGGCTACTTGCCTTTGGCGGGAGTGATCATTTCACAAGCGCTCAGCGAAGAGCTAACTGTCGACGAAACCGCGAAATTCATGCACGGATACACCTATTCAGGACACCCGACCCCAGCAGCAGCCGCCATCGCCAACATTGAAGTAATCGAAGAAGAAAACTTGGTCGATGCGGCGCAACGAATTCAACAGAGAATGAGCGAAGGCTTCACTGCGTTGCTTGGTGACGGAATGATTCAGAGCTTTCGAGGAATCGGGGGAATTTGGGCATGCGAGATCGGTGAGGATGCAATTCCAATTCGGGATGCGATCATCGACCGCGGCGTCGTGTGTAGAGGAATCGGCGAGGCGCTCGCTCTTTGCCCACCGCTAATTATCACCGACGACGAGATCGGAACAATTTTCGACACATTCAGCGACGTTCTCAAACAGCGCTCAGCTAGCTAGCCCATCTATCCAACAGTCGTTACGACGATCCGTCTGCAATTCGCTCGTGGTGACGAATGACTTCGTCGATCACGAAGCGTAAGAATTTCTCCGAGAATTCTGGGTCCAATCCTGCTTCTTCGGCGAGCTTTCGGAGACGCTTGATCTGTTCTTGTTCACGTATCGGATCAGCCGGTGGCATCCCTGACTCAGCTTTGTACTTACCGACAGCCTGCGTAATTCGGAATCGTTCCGCGAGCATGTGGATGAACGCAGCATCGATGTTGTCAATGCTGTGGCGAAACTGAGAAAGTTGGTCGTCGTCCATCGGTAACGTTTCTAGTCGCTGCAGCGTCGCGGGGCACTTGTTTAACTCAGAACCAGCCGCAAGTGGCCCAAACCATGGTCCTAGTGCTAGGCCATGGCGGTGACAGAAACCACGATTCGCTTCGCTACCGCTGATGACGCTCAAGTAATCCATGTCTTCATTCAAGGCTTAGCCGAATACGAGAGAGAGCCCGACGCGGTCCGGGCCACTCCCTCGAGCATCAAAGCGCAGTTGCAGTTACAGAGACCTCCGTTCGAATGTCTCCTAGCTGAGTCCGACGGCGAAGTGCGAGGCTTCGCCCTGTTCTTCCACAACTATTCGACATGGCGCGGCAAACAAGGGATTTACCTTGAAGATCTTTATGTTCCGGATCAGCACCGCGGCAGCGGCATCGGAAAATTGTTACTGAGCACACTCGCTCGGATCGCACAAAATCGGGGCTGCTCAAGACTGGAATGGCAGGTCCTCGACTGGAATCAACCAGCAATCGACTTTTATGAAAACCTCGGAGCGAAAGTCATGAATGGCTGGCTGCCTTGTCGGCTTCAGGGGCCTGAGCTAAGCGCGTTAGCAGCGGAAGGGGCTACCGTCACTTGATCATGAGTGACAATTACAACCTCAGAGGAAAGATCGCTGTTGTTGGGGTCGGCGAAACGACGTACTACAAACACGGCCAATCTCCCGATCCTGAGTTCGTTCTGGTGTTAAAGGCCATACTCGCTGCCTGCGACGACGCCGGGATTAACCCAAAGGAAATCGACGGGTTTTGCTCCTATTCCAACGACCGGAACGACCCACCGCGACTAGCCAACGCGTTAGGTCTTTCTGAGTTGCGTTACTCGAATATGCAGTGGACAAGCGGCGGCGGAGGTGCCGCTGCAGCCGTCCAAAACGCTGCTGGGGCAATTACCGCTGGGTCAGCCAACGTCGTTGTCGCCTATCGCGGGCTGGCCCAAGGTCAGTTCGGACGTTTCGGACGTAGCGGCGGTTCGCGCCCTGTAAGCGGGGGCGCGGCCTACACGCTTCCCTACGGAATGATGAGTGCAGCGCAGATGTACGCGATGCGCACGACTCGTTTTATGTACGAGCACGGAGTCGGAAGAAACGCCATGCGATCTATTGCGATGGCCTGTTACCACCACGCTCAGAACAATCCTCGGGCAGTGATGAACGGCCGAACTCTCGACGCCGACACTTACGATGCTTCGCGTTGGATTTCTGAACCTTATCGACTGTTCGATTGCTGTCTAGAAAACGATGGGGCCGCCGCCATGATCATTACTCGTAGCGACCACGCGATGGATTTGGCAAAGGCGCCAGCGATGGTGCTGGGAGCGCAACAAAGCGGTGGCCATCGCTCCGGCGCGACGGTAGAAAACGCTACAGATTACGTGACCTCTAGCTTTAAGCCCGCGGTGAAATATCTATACGAGCAGGCCGGGGTGACGCCTCAAGACGTTGACGTTGTTCAGAGCTACGAGAACTTCACCGGCGGCGTGGTGATGAGTTTGATCGAGCACGGATTCTGCACCTACGAGAACGTCGACCAGGTACTTACTTTCGACAATCTGCGTGCGGACGGTGGCAATCTTCCCCTGAATACCAGCGGCGGGAACTTGGCAGAGTGCTACATGCATGGTCTCGGGCTCCAGATCGAGGCGGTACGGCAAGTGCGGGGCGAGTCTTGCAACCAGGTTCCTGACGTCAAAGTGGCTCTCGCGAACGCAGGTCCTATGGTCGCTGTGGCTTCGACTGCAATTTATGGAACTCCGGAGGCGTTGGGATGAGCAGGTTCACCTCAGAAGCCCATTTACCTGGCCTCAGGCAGCCAGCTCCCGCGAATGACGGACTCGACGCCCCGTTTTGGGAAGGTACGCGAGCTCATGAGCTACGGGTTCAACGCTGCCGAAGCTGCGAGATTCACCAATGGGGGCCTGAGTGGATGTGTCATGCGTGTAATTCAATGGAACTCGACTGGGTGACGGTAGATCCGGTGGGTCAAATTTACAGCTGGCAACGCCCCCACCATCCCGTACACAGAGCTCTCTCAGATCGTGGCCCCTACATCATCGTGTTGGTCGAGTTGCCGCACGCAGACAACCTTCGAATGGTAGGAAATCTGCTTGGTGACCCTCTCCAAGAGATCGAGATCGGAGCATCGGTCTCCGTCGTTTTCGAAGACCACGACGACGGAGATCCTGATTTCACTCTTGTCCAATGGGAAGTGACTCCCGCTAGTTGACGCAAAATGGTTCGTGGCGGCTAGCTCACTCGCCAGCCGCCACGTAGCGCTTTGCCTTTTGGACTCCAATGGGGCTCTAACCAGTTATGGCGTCCAGTGTTTCTTCACTTGGCGCGAAATAGAAGGAACCTGACGCAGGGTCCGAATAATCAGTCATGGCGTCGCGAACGCAGTCATCAAGTCCGTACATTCTGCGCATCCGCTCCCGCAACGGAGCTTGATCTTTACAGAACGCCATGAAATACAGTCCCACCGTTCCATCGTGGAACGCGTAAGGAGTCGAACGCCGCGCTATTTCGTTTCGCTTATCAGAGCCTTCATTGCCGTGATTTCCGTCTTCGCGAAGTTCGACATGGCTGAGATGGCTGTACGGCTCTTGAGTTTCGGTCTTTTCGATACCCGGGAATTTCTTTCGACCGAAGTTCTTTTCTTGCTGTTCGTCAGACAGAGCGTTCCAGCTGTCCAAATCATGTACCCAGCGTTGAGCGATGATATGGCTTCCGCCTGCACCAGCCTCCCCATCGGGAACGATCGCAGCTGCCGGCTGGTCCTCGTCGGCTGGATTGCCGGTGCCGTCCTTAAACCCGGTCATATCAAGAGAATCACCGTAGATGAACGTGGGCGTTTCACGAGCAACGGCCATGTGGCCTTCAAGCGCCGTACGTGCATCGTATTGGGCTTTCCAAATCTTGTCTTTGTCATCATGGTTGAGCCACAAAAGCAGCTCTTCTTGGGTGCCTTTGGCCTGGCGACCCGATCCATCTTCGGACTCAATTGTTACGTACGACTGAAAATCGTCAGGAACGTCATCAGTCAGATCTGGCAAAAGTCCGGGGCCGATACCGAGGGTCAGGTTGATGTCCTCGGCAGCGCAGGCCGCCCGAAGATCTCCCAATACCGACTTGATCACCCCTAGGTCCGCGCCGTCGGTGCGGCTGAGGTGCACATACCACTGGTTCTGACCCATGCCATTAAAGATGGCCCTTTGCGGTGTCGCCATGTTCACTCCTTAGTGCTGGTGAGTGTGCTCCGAGGATCGTAGGCCACTTTGAACGCTGTCGTCAGCCCCAAATCCCTTTCGAAGAGCTTTTTGTGTGGTTGTGCCAAGATTAGGCATGGCTGCTTACGCGACTGAACTTCCCATTCGTCCTGATCTTGACGCTAGTCACAGCGAAATAGCTGCACGCTGGGCAGCAACCGGTAGTTGGTGGTCGGGCATGGAGCGCATAGCCATAGTCGGAGAAGTCCGCCGGGCCCGAGATAGCGAAGTTTTGCCGCCATGGGAGTCACCCAGCCAGGTCGACGGCCTTGTCGCCGAAAATCACCTACTTCCGACCGCTGCAGTGGACGCAATCTGGCGAATTACAAACCACCCTGGCACCTTGACCGCTGAATGGCACGCGTCGATCATGAGCCGAGGGATCAGCCCAGAAGCCTATGTAGAGCTAGTGGGAGTGGTCGCCCAAGCCAACGCCGTGGACCGCTTCGCGGACGCCCTGAACCTCGCCAGAGTCGACCTGCCAGAACCGTCATCAGTTGAACCTCTGCGGCTGGCTGACAGCTCAACGGCAGTAACTTCCCACTGGGTTCCTACTGCCCAAGTGAAGGGACCAAATGTCGTTAAGGCTTTGAGTGCCGTTCCGTTCGAAGTTGACTCGATGAGTCTTCTGTCATCGGCCCAATACGTTCAGTTGGGTGATTTGCTGGGAGATCTTGTTTCAGATCAAAATTCTCTCACTCGTATGCAAGTTGAGGTGATCGCGGGCAGGACGTCGAAGCTCAACGAATGTTTTTATTGAACGACTAGCCATGCGATGCTGCTCGGTCTGAGCGGAATGAATCAAGATTCTCAAATCAGCTTCGAAGCGATCGATAGTTCGCAAGCTGGCGATGGCGGCGTTGAAAATGGGGCGTTGTTATCGCGTTTGTGTGAAGCAATGTTTTATGAGGACGCAGACGACTTGGCTTCAGTTCGAGACGATGTGATCGAAATAGCCGGAGCAGAAGTCTTGGTTGATGCCGTTGCGGTGTCAGCGAACTTTTACATGATGACTCGTATCGCAGATGGAACAGGCACTCCGTTAGACGCCGGGACGGTCGAACCATCAGCTGAGATTCGTGAACTCGTCGGAGTCAACAATTTTACGTCTCGTCGTTAGGCGCATGCCTGAAACGTTGGTCGAAGCTCACTCCCACGGTCAGCAATATTCCAACCAGCGCAAGCAGCCCCGCTAAACCTACGACCTTGGCAAATGTAGGTACGAAGATCTCTGGCGCGGAAAGGTCTTCGAGACCAAGAGAGCGAGCTTGACGATCACGAAAACCCACAAAGGCTGTATTCCAAACTGCGAGTCCAGCTACCAGGCCTGAGGTTCGAACCATCTGAGTCATGCCGCCAGCAACCCCTTGTTGCGATCGCGGGATGGAAGCCATAACGAAACTCATGTTGGGTACTTGGAAGCTGCCTAGACCGATTCCTACCAGGCTCAACGCCACGATCAACACCACCAAGTGAGTGCCGGCATCGGCCCTGCTGAAAATGACCAGACCCACTCCTAGGGACGCCAATCCGAATCGTGTAAGGGCGCGTAATCCAAGACGATTCGTCAACCAGCCCGCGACCCAGGCCGCCGCGGCCGTGGTAGTTGGGGCTATACCCAAAATGAGTCCTCCTGAAATGGATCCGTGACCTCGGATGTCTACAAGCAAGTAAGGCCCAAGGAACCACAAGCTAAACATTGACGCGTTGGCAAGCGCGTTCATGAGATTGGCCTGACCGAAGCCCGGTCTTCGAAACAGCGACAGTTCTACGAGAGGAAGCGCCGCCCGTTTTTCGACGAAACAGAAGACACCTAGAACAATCAACGCGACGCACCCCAGCGTCGCTGTACGCGGGGTGAACCAGCCCCAGGTCAGGCCACGACTCGCCACAAACAGCGCCAATCCAAGACCACCGGCGAGAGTCACTGCACCGAGAAGATCCAGCGGTTGATGGCTGATCTTGGACGGTCGACGATGCAAACCTGAAGCCAACGCGATTCCAAGCAACACGATCATGTAGGGAACACGGAAGAAATAGACCGACGGCCAATCCCAAATCCGCAACAACAAGCCTCCAACCGGAGCGCCAAGCGCCAGCCCTACTGCACTGAACATCGAATACACCCCCAATGCTCGAGGCTGCCGCTCCTCATCTACTGACAGGGTCACGAGGGCCGGAGCAGCGCCCAAAATGAGAGCCATTGCCCCTCCCTGGCTAACTCGAGCCAACAAAAAGAGCGGGAACGAAGGTGCTAACGCACACGCGATAAACGCGAGCGCCTGAAGCGAAATTCCAATCACCGTGACTCGCCCGTGGCCAATTCGATCCGCTAATCGACCTGCGGGGAGAAGAAGGACCGAGTATGTGAGGACGAAACTGACAACAACCCACTGGATCTGTGACACGTCGATCGCGAATGCCGCGGTGATCGCGGGAAAAGCGATATTGACCGATGTGTCAAGGCCGGCGAGTAGTCCACCTAGACACGCGACAACGAAAGGGCCGCGACGTTCCATTCTCTAACTCTCGGCCGCTGCCTTCATGCCTTGAAGCGTCGCGGTAATGCTTTCCCGGGCGTTAGCGGCGCGCGACTGAACTTCAGTTTCTCCGTGCTCAATCATTGGCGGAGACAGGTTCATCAACGCCCACGATTCGGTCAGGGTCGTGCCTTCCCCGTCGGTTTCGAGGTCATATCTCCAATGCACGAAGTTCATTGCCGTTCCGCCTGTCACGAACGCAAAGCTTTGGTTCTCTTCGCGTTCAGTGATTTCGACTAAAGCCTTCCACTCTTGGTTTTCGCGTCGATTGATGCCAACGAATTCGTCGCCAACTGCGCCCGTTCCAGGCACGCCCTCCTCATTCTTGCGCCAATAACCGCCAGTGTTTTCCGAGCTCCACTCGCCATATCGCTCCATATCGGTAACCAAAGCCCACACTGTGGCGGGGGAAGCATCAATTTCGATTGACTCGCTGTGACTCATGATTGGTTCACTCATAGTTCAGAGTCTGGCAGGCCTTCGCCCACGCTGCCGCTTCGTCCTCACACGAAGTGTGAAAGAAACTCAAGAACGATGGCGTTGGTCTCTTCGACAGCTTCCAGCTGCACCCAGTGGCCAGGGCCGTCAATGACGTGCACAGACCGTAGATCTTCAAAATGCTCTTGACCGGTTCTTCCGCCGGTCATCTGGCGAACGGGGTCTTCCGACCCTGTGATAAAGATGCACGGCTGAGCAATCTTGCGGCCTTCCAACTCACTCGTATCTTCCAAAAAGGTCGGAATGTTCCGATACCAGTTGAGTCCGCCGCGAAATCCAGAATTGTTGTAGGCCCCCACGTAATAGTCGAGGTCTTCAGGGGTCATCCACGGCGGCAGCTCAGCCGGAGGGGCTGGACTGGCCTCCAACATGGTCTTCTTACCAGCCGGACTGACTCGAGACCCAGAATCTCCCGAAGCTGAAATGTGCAACGTCAACAGCGAGGTTCTGATATCAGCCTCGAGGTGTGCCTCAGCGCCACCCACGTTTTCACAAAAGAACGCCCAGTAAAAAAAGTTGTCTCCCCAGAATTCCTGAGTGCACCATGCCGGATCGAGATTACGTCCATAGGGAACCGACATCCCTACGACGGCTCGCACTCTTTCGGGGTACAGCAATGCAACATTCCATCCGACTAAAGCGCCCCAGTCGTGAATCATGAGTGCGTACTCCTCATAACCAAGAGCTGTTGCTAAACCGTCAACGTCAGCGGCCAATTCACGAACCCGGTAGTCACTAATTTCGGGGGGGCAATCGCTGTAGCCGTATCCGCGTTGGTCTGGCACGCAAACTTTCCAACCCTGATTCAGCAAGGGGTCGATCTGATGTCGCCACAGGTACCAACATTGAGGCCAACCATGCAGCAGGATGATGAGAGGCCCGTCGCCTTCGACGACGCAGCGCAGTTTCACCCCGTTTGTTTCAATTATTTCGAAGTGTCGATCCGTTAAACCCACCAACGACCCCTTTTTTCGTCAACCAACAGCCTCTCACAACTACTCTGCGGCGATGACATATGAATCGATCATCTACGAGGTTGAAGAGGGTGTAGCCCTCATCACTTTGAATCGTCCCGAGCGCTTGAACGCTTGGAACACTCGAATGGCTGCTGAACTTGGTTCGGGGCTGGCAGCAGCTCAAGCCGACGACGCTGTCAGGGCCGTGGTGATAACAGGCGCGGGTCGAGCATTCTGCGCGGGTCAAGACCTTTCGGCTGGGGGAGACACTTTCGCAGACAACCCCAACGCGAACCCCCATGAACAAGGCACTCCGAGCACCATGCCTTGGGATGTCTCTAAACCCGTTGTTGCCGCGATCAACGGTCACGCCGTTGGGGTCGGACTGACGTTTCCCCTGACGTGCGATGTTCGATTCGTCGCGGAGGACGCGAAATTGCAGTTCGCGTTCGTGCGTCGAGGGATCGCTCCGGAACTGGGTTCGACGAAACTCTTAAGTCACATGGTGGGGTTACAGGTTGCCAGCGATTTGTTGATGTCTGGACGCTTCTTCTCTGGAACTGAAGCAGCACAGATCGGACTTGCAGCATGCGCGTTGCCAGCTGACGAGGTACTGGGGGCAGCTTTGGATTGGGCCCGCGACGTCGCGAACAACGCGGCGCCGGTGCCGGTGGCGGTGACGAAGAAACTGATGTGGGAAAACTTGCGCTCTGAAATCGACGCAACCTTTCAACAGGAATTGCGTTTGATCCCGTGGCTAGGTAGCCAACCCGATGCGACTGAAGGGGTGATGCACTTTATGGAAAAGCGGCCTCCGTCTTGGTCGGGAAGCGTCACCGAAGGAATGCCGGATATGGACGTCTAAGTGACGTTGTTACCAAACTGATTGCCGCTATATCAGTACGAGAACGGTTACGAGTACTACAGCGACGGCAGCAAGCGCGCCACCGAGGCCCAGGAACACCGCGATCATCGCAGGAACCAAAGAATTTTCGTCTTCCACGTCGGCTCCTGGGTGCTGTTCGACCGACGCACACGATAGCCGATGGGTACCTCAGCTCCATTCTCGAGACACGAGGTGCTGTTCGTGTGAAATTATTCGGGTTGATTGTCTACACAGAAGGGGTATCTAGAAGTGGACTTCAACTACAACGAAAAAACGCTCGAACACAAAGACAAACTCGAATCCTTTATGGAAGAGAACGTTTATCCAGCGGAACGCGAACACCACGCGTTCGTGGAAGACCCTTCAAACATGTGGCAGCAACCACCGGTCGTTGAAGAACTGAAGAGTAAAGCTCAAGCGGCGGGGATTTGGAACTGGTTTCTGCCCGCGGAATACACGGAATGGAGTCCAGGATTCACAAACCTCGAATTTGCGCCACTCGCCGAAGTGATGGGCCGAATTCCCTGGTCATTCGAAGTGTTCAACTGTTCCGCACCAGATCGGGGCAACATGGAGGTACTCGCCAAATACGGGACTCCAGAGCAGCAAGATCAATGGCTACGTCCGCTGATGGAGGGACGAATTCGGTCCACCTACGGCATGACCGAACCACAGGTCGCGTCTTCGGACGCTACGAATATGGAGCTGCAGATAGACCGCGACGGCGATCACTACGTCCTCAACGGCCGTAAGTGGTGGAGCAGCAACATTTACCACCCGCTGTGTGAGTTTGTCATCACTATGGGCGTCTCCAATCCCGACAATCCGCGACATCAGCGCCACTCAATGGTGATTGTGCCCAAAGAGACTCCGGGCTTAGAGATCGTTCGACCGCTCTCGGTTTTTGGTAACTTTCACTCCCCCCAAGGTCATGGAGAACTCGCGTATCACGACGTTCGTGTTCCTATCGACAACATCATTCTCGGTGAGGGCCGCGGTTTCGAAATCGCTCAAGGACGACTAGGTCCGGGACGCTTCCAATATGCGATGACGAACGTTGGAATGGCTCAACGAATGCTCGACCTCATGTGTGCCCGCGTGGAGCAACGAGAGGCCTTCGGCAACAAACTCCGCGAATTTTCTTCAGTCCGACAAGATATTGCTCGCGCTCGTTGTTCGATCGAACAGGCTCGCCTTCTGGTGCTTAAGGCAGCCGCAGAAATGGACAAATCTGGGGCTAAGGGAGCACGCGATTACATCTCAATGGTGAAGATCGTTGGTCCGAAACTGGCTCATGACGTCGCTGAACGTGCAATGCAGATATTTGGAGGCAAGGGAGTGAGCGGGGATACGCCCATTGCCGAAATGTTCGTGATGGGGCGACTGATGCGAATAGCAGACGGTCCTGACGAAGTTCATATGAATCAACTCGCCAAACTCACCATGGCTCAAGCCGAAATTGCCCGTCAATCAGGCAAAGGCGGCGTCGACTGGTTTGGCGACTGACGAGGAAAGATCTAATGGCTGACTTAGTGATCGATGGAGCAACGACTGCTTCCACTCCTAATGGTTGCGCGGCTGAAGCAGCCGCTTTCGAAGCATTACAACTCAATGCGGCTTGGACATTTGAGGCGTCTCACGACCCGTTTCTTCCTTTGGCGTTGGCTGCAGAGCGAACTCACTCCATCGAGCTCGGCACCGCAATCGCGGTCGCTTTCGCCCGCAACCCGATGACCTGTGCGATCACGGCTTGGGATCTGCAACGTCTTTCCAATGGGCGTTTCATTCTGGGACTTGGAACGCAAATCAAGCCCCATATCACGAAGCGATACAGCGAGACATGGTCCCAACCAGCTACTCGTATGCGGGAATACATCGCTGCTCTTCACGCTATTTGGGACAACTTCCAGACGGGACAGACACTCGATTTTCGAGGTGACTTCTATACGCACACACTGATGACACCATTTTTCAGCCCGGGCCCCCTAAAGGTCGATCGTCCGAAGGTTTACGTTGCGGGAGTCGGACCGAAAATGGTGGAAATCATCGGTCACTCCGCTGATGGCTTTTTCGTTCATCCGTTCCATACGCCAGATCACATGCAAGCCGAGACGCTCCCCGTGTTGCGGGCTGCGGCTGACTCGGCAGGTCGCGGCCCCGAAGACGTGACAATCGCTTGTCTGACAATTGTCGCTATGGGTCGCGATGACGCCGAGGTTGCCGACGCCCGCCGAAAGGCCGCTGCACAGCTCGCGTTCTACGGCTCAACCCCTGCCTACGCAGGAGTGCTCGAATACCACGGCTACGAGCATCTGCAACCAGAACTCAATCAACTCTCCAAACAAGGCGCTTGGAAAGCCATGTCCGAGAAGATTGACGATGATCTCGTCGATCTGTTGTGTGTTTCGGGAACCCCGTCAGAGGTTGGGGCCAAACTCAAGGAACGTAATCAGTTCGCGGACAGGTCAACAATGATGTTTTACGGGGCTCCGCCAGACCCGGACGCCGTTGCCGATACCGTCAAAGCGGCACGTACCTAGTCCCGAGCGACAGCGCTTAGTTCTGCTCATACACCGGAGTCACGACGGCGCGAGCGACAGTGATCCCAAACATGTTGAATCCGCAGATAGCCGGAGTTACCTCCTCAGTGATTGGCAGAGAAGCCGCGTTGAGAGCATGCACCGCGAACATGTAACGATGCGCTCCATGACCCGCGGGAGGTGCCGAACCCAAGTAGCCGGACAAACCGGCATCATTTCTTAGCTGCTTAGCACCCGCTGGAAGCCCCGAACCGTCCTGAGACCCAGCGCCAGTTGTCAACTCAGTCACGTCGGCAGGAATGTCATAGACAACCCAATGCCAAAAACCGCTCCCAGTAGGAGCGTCCGGGTCAAAACATGTCACCGCATAGCTTTGGGTTTCCTCTGGCGCTCCTGCCCAACTGAGGTGAGGGGATACGTCTTCTCCCCCGGCTCCGAAGATCCCCGAAACCTGAGGCATGGCAAGCATCTCACCTTCGGAAACATCGTCGCTGCTGATTTGGAAGGTCGGAACTTCGGGAAGGAAGTCGTAGGGGCTGGGAGGGTTACTCATATCTTCTGTCCACCTTTATTGAGTACGCGTTGCGCAGTTCTAACCTAGGCCTGCGGCCTCGGCGAATGCTCGCATCTCTCGTTCGATGTCACCCATGGGTTGAAACGCGATCTCTGTGATGCCTTGCTCCTCAAGCTCTCGTATTCGTTTCGGGACCTCGGGTGCGTGCAGAGTAAATGGCGAAAGGAACATCGAGTCTCCGACCACCACTTCACGGTCGATTGCATTCATGTTGGTTAGGTGGCCGGCATGAACGTGAAGGTGGCGTTCGTCTTCCGGGACTTGATCAACGAGTTGCTCGAATTTGTCCGCGTTGGGCAGCATCGACAGCCTGTCATCTTTCTGCTCCAAAAAGGCATGGTAGGCAACGCTGACCCAGGGTCCCGCAGTCTCAATGACGCGTTGAGAGTCGACAGTCTCGTCCGGCTCCATCACAGTCCCGCTTGTTAATAGAATTACGTCGGTCAGACCTCCGTAATCGGCGCCAGGTCTGGGTCGAGATGTAAACACTCCGCATCCCATCTCGGCGGCAGTGGCGAGACCTCTTGGTCCGTTGACTCCGAGAATCCAGGGCACCTCGATCGGTCTCTGGGGGGCCTGACCGTCCCAATGCAGCATCGAAATTGGTTTCTCATCAAACACACACGTGTCGCCTCTGAGGAGTGACTGGATTTGGTTAATCATCTTCGGGAGTTCGGCCCATTTGAGGGGCTTTTGTCCCATCGCTCGTCGGCCCGTAAATCCGGTTCCCGCACCTATAATTATTCGCTCTTCGCCGACTAAGTCCACGAGGGTTGCGATCGCTGATGCCGTAACCATCGGATGGCGAAGCGATGGGATGAGAACGCCTGGTCCAAGTTTGATTTGTTCGGTTCGTTTCGCCGCTAAAGCTAAAACCATCCATACGTCAAGTTGGAGGGCGGGAGTGTCGTATACCCAAGCTGTCGTATATCCGAGGTGTTCTGCTACTTCGATGTGGTCAGGTGTTTCGGGGACGGGTGGGAACGCAACGGAGATCCTCATTCTGACATTTCACCACGGAACCACTGCGAGGATCTCTGTCAGAGCAACACTTAGGCGATTCTGCGCGAAGATACGTTCATGAGCGAAGAAGTCATCCGAATCGAAAACGTTGGCAGAGTCAGAGTTGTAACCATCGACCGGCCCCAGGCGCTCAATTCGATGAACAATGCGGTCTTCGGTGGTATCGGAGATGCGCTTGCGGGCGCTGAGGCTGACAACGACGTAGCGGTGGCGATAATCACTGGGGAAGGCAGAGCGTTTTCAGCGGGTCAAGACCTCCAGGAAATGCAAGATGGGGTGGCGGCCGGAGACGGCCGAGACAGCCTGTTCCCGACCATGCTCAAACAGCTCACGGAGTTTGAGAAGCCCCTGATCGCCGCCGTGAATGGTCTCGGTGTCGGCATAGGGATGACGTTTCTGGCGCATTGCGATCTGGTTCTGATGTCAAGTTCTGCTCGCCTGAGAACACCGTTCCCTCAATTGGGGCTGGCACCTGAAGCGGGAAGTAGTTACACGTTCGCCACACGCATGGGTTGGCAAAATGCTGCGTACGTCCTCATGTCTGGGCGCTGGTTCAGCGCCGACGAGTGCCTTCAGATGGGACTTGTATGGAAAGTCACCGAGCCCGACGAATTGATATCCGAGACCATGACCGTGGCTCAGGAGTTAGCTGCAAACCCCATTCCCTCGCTCGTGGCTACAAAGAAGTTGCTCATGGGGGCGGGACGACCCCAGGAGGCGTGGGCTGCCCATAAACGCGAGAACGCGGCATATGCAGAATTGCTTGGGGCTCCAGCGAACACCGAAGCTTTGGCGGCGTTTCTGGATAAACGGGAACCTGATTTTTCGTCGATCCCTGGAATCTAGGCTCCTACTCGGACTCTCGAAGCCATCGAGGGGGGCGACTACTGATAACTGAGTCGGCCTCGAGAACGTCGAGTTCAGATGTACTCAATCCCAACAAGTCGCTCAGGACCTCTCGGTTGTGCTGGCCGCGATATCCCGCGAACGGGGTGACTCCGGCGTCTACATCTTGGAATCGCCAGGGTGACTGAGGAACAGTGACCATTTCACCTCGACCGGTATCTATCTCTACGAAGGCGCCTCGTTCGGTGGCCCAGTCGGTTGTGGCCAATTCAGGAACTGTCCGCACTTCGGCAGCAAGCACCGCGCTGGGACCAATAGCCGCCTCGACTGCGGCTGCGTCCTCGAAGGTGGCAATGAACTGAGCAAGAACCCCTGTCAACGCGTCACGGTTCGCTACCCGGTCCTCAATGATCGCAAATCGAGGGTCTTCAGCGAGTTCGGGCTGTCCCATCGCCTCGGAAATGTAACGAAACCCGTCGTTCGTTGTGATGTCAATGGTAATGCTGACGTAACGACCGTTAGCCATTCGAAGCACGGGAGACCAGTTTTGACCACCCTTGAAACCAACAGCGGGATCTTGCCCGCTCATTTCAATCGCGGCGAGGTCATTAACCATCAAGGTGCTTTCTGCCATAGACACTTCAACTTTTTGGCCCTCTCCGGTTCGGACACGTAAATGCAGCGCGGCCAACACGGCTCCTAGGGCGTGTAGCCCGGTGTAGGTATCAGAGTGAGACATTGGGTCGTTTCGCGGTTCTTCTGCTCTGCGGCGAGCCACCATTTCCGTCACGCCGGTTTCAGCGTGAATTGCCGACGCGAACGCCCCTTGGTCTGAACGGGAGTTGTTGTGACCCCAGCCACTCACCGACGCCATGATGACCTCGGGATTGGCCTCTTTGAGTTGGTCGTATCCAATACCGAGCCGGTCCATTACTCCGGGCCGGTAGTTCTCCAGCACGATGTCAGCGTGGGGAACAAGTTGGAGAAATAACTCTCGTCCAACAGATGTGTGAAGATCAATCGACACACACTCTTTTCCCGCGTTGTATTGCACAAAGTACGGGGACTGCCCATCGACCCTCGGGACCAACAGCCGGGTCAGATCACCATCCGGGGGCTCTATCTTGATGACTCGAGCTCCCAAGTCGCTTAGAAGTCGCCCACATATTGGGCCCGCCAATGCTCTAGTTAAGTCAAGCACCGTCACATCGGAGAGCGGCTTTTCCATAGAAGCGGAAAACTAGCTTCTGCGAGGATCGACGTGCAGAGCGTCACGCATGCACGAAGCGATCACCCGACCTATCAATAGGGTCAGGCGCAAGGTTGAGGAATTCTGATCGCAGGTGGTCCCATAGAGCCAAACGATCCCAGTTCGGTTCGCACGGCCGGTCGTTTTCATCCAAGAAAGGGTTGGGCAGCAACACTGTCATTAGTTGTTCTTCTGCTCCGTTGAATAGGCGAAGCCCCCATGAGACCGGCGCTCCTTCCCATAGGGATCGGTACATCTCGGCGCGATGACACGGTCTGACCGCAGCGACACTCGGCTCGGTTGGATTCGAAACATCACCAATTGTGGGCCCGATACAAAGATGCATATGCCAGTCCCTAAAATCAAGCGTCGCGTACCCATCGAGCATGGTGATCCTTGGGGCGCGCGGAGCCCTTATTTCGTATGCGGCCCCCTGAACGATCGGTCCAAATTGGACTGTTTCCCAGTGGGCGAACACTTCCTCCAACAGCCGGAGCAAAGTTGCTTCGTCGGTGGGGAGGCTGAAGATTTCTATGAGCCCGTTGCCGGGTTCATCTACTACTCGCCCCACCGAACTCACCGAGGAATTACACCTCGATGCCGTACAACTCGGCCGCGTTGTCCTGGAGGATTTTTTTCTGAACCGCTGGTGACAATTCGCTAATGGCATCTCTGACCCTCTCGACACTGTGTGGGTAGAGGCAGGTGGGGTGCGGGATATCGGTTTCGAACATGATGCGATCGGGTCCCAGATGATCTATGGCCGGACCGAGGGTTTTCGATTCGAACCAAAAGCACCCGTAGAACTGACGCCTGAAATACTCCGACGGCTTCATAGAAAGATGTGCCAAGTGTTCGGGGGCGGTCTCACCGCACTGGTAATCCAACGCGTCAAGCAGGAACGGGATCCAACCCACGCCCGATTCAACAGAAACGAAGTTGAGGCCCGGATAACGCTCAGGCACATCGCTCACAAGCAGGTTGAGCATCCACCTCAGTTGACCCAGGAAGATCGCTGCACCCGCGAGACTGATTTTCACGTCTCCGGACCATGTGTCGTAGGGCACCGTCCCTGACCAGTTGATGTCTCCTTCCGATGCACCGATGTGGAAGTTGATGGGCATCTTCAAGGATTCACAGATCTCCCAAAACGGTCGCCATTCGGGTTGAGCAAAATTCGGCATCCCTGAGTCATGGGGGTTGGAACACATCACGATGCCTTTCGCCCCATTTTGTTGCATGCGATCGACTTCGGCAACGCAGGCGTCGATGTCCCACCAAGGGACGAGCGCCATGGGCAGAATCCGACCCCCTGAACGCTCCTGCAGATCGGTCATCCAGTCGTTGTAGATCTCGACGCACGCGATCCGCAGGCCCTCATCTTCGACACGGAGAAAGTTTTGGTTTCCGAAACCTCCCACATTCGGGTACACGATGCCGTGGCTGATTCCCATCTGGTCCATCAGATCCAGTCGGGCGTCGCAGTCGTAGCTCGCGGCATGGACCATGTCGATATCGGCCTTCAAGAAACGTAGTCCGAGCATCTTCTCGCCATCGGGTTGAATTGCGCTAACAGCAGAATCTCCGGCTATGGGTATATCGCCATTGACGACCCACTTTCGTCGTCCGTTATGTTCCTTGATTTGAGGTACTAATTCTTTGTATTTGGCTGGAGCCAAACTTGTCCAAAGATCCGGAGGTTCAGACCAATGGGTGTCGGAGTCAATAATGCTGATTCCTGGGAAGATCTCGCTAACCGTCGACATCACTCCGGGCCCCCTCTTCTACGAACGCCTGTCCGCTGGGGGGAACTCTAGTTCTCGCTGGATGGTCAGACCGGCTCAAGGTCAAACACCGTCGGGCGAAGACCGGCAGTTTCTTTGGGGCTCAACGTGTCGCTTGACTTGATGGCGGGTCCGGGGCTGCTCGAGGGTGGTTGGGTGATTCCGAACTCAACTGGCTTCGTTGGAATAGTGAGGAGGACAATCGCGCCCAGCAACGCCATCGCGAAGACCGCGCCGACGGGCAGAATCCGAATCGTTGAAAGGTCAGCGAGGAAACCCACGATTGGTGGGCCTACCAAGCTGCCGAATCCCGAACACAAAAAGAGCATGCCCGTGACCGCACCAATTCCTGTTAACCCGAAGTAGAAAGCGACCACGTCGCCCGATAGCGCTACGAAGCCACCGTAAGTGAGTCCGAGCAGTGCCGCGAAGATAACCAACAGGTAGTAGCGGCCATTCGCGATGACCCAGAAGAAGTACGCAATGGGCTGCGCGACGAGGGCGATTTGCAACAAACGAACCGATCCGAGTTTTCCAGCGACTGCCGTGAGTAGGAGACGACCGAGAATGCTTGATGCTCCCACCACGCTCATGAGTAGCGCCGCCTTGGATGGACTTACGCCGTCGTCTTCGGCGAATTTGATGACGAACGCGAACGCTCCGAGTAGGGCCATTGACATCAGACCAAAAGCTGTAGAGATAGTTTTGAACTCGCGGGTACGCATTACGCGTCGCACATGGCCATCAGGTCCTCCCGGGGCTTGGGAGGGCGATCGCCGCACTAACACCAGGCCGATGATGAACGCAATTGCCGCAATGATCGCGAGTATTCGGTAGCTATTGCGCCAACCCTCGGCTTCGATAAGCGATTTAGATAATGGTACGAGGAGGAGCGTTCCAACTCCTGACCCAGTGGCAGCCACTCCTTGAGCTAACGCCCGATACTTGACAAAAAATGTGGCGACCGTTGAGAACAGGGGGGAACAAAATATCCCTCCGCCGACTCCGCAGCCGACACCGTACGCTATGTAGCCCTGCCAAATTGCAGTTACGAAGGAGGTGGCGACAAGACCTCCGCAGAAAAGGGCTCCACCGACGATCAGGAGTGGCCGAGGTCCATGTGCGTCAGCCCATCTACCCGAAATTGCGCCCGTGCCGAAAAACAGAAACATCGATAGGCCGAAGACGATCGAGGTGGGTCCGAGGCTTGAGTTGAAGTCTTCGGCCATCGTTGTGACGAATGCGCCGAAGGTGTATAGGACGCCGAAGGCGACACCGTTGGCGATGGAAGCGCCGATCGCAACCGCCCAAGCTCGCGGTGTATCGAAGTGGTCGGTCGCTTCATTCATCGTTTATTCATCGTAAAGCCAGGACCTCAGTTTCGCCCACCCAAACCTGACGATCCCCAACCTGTCTCTGTGAGCGAGGCGTCGCGTTTGTCTCTCGCGGGGTGCCGGTTCTGCGATGATGCCTTGAGTGTTAGGAGAACCTGTGGATGAAAATTCGGCCTTACTTCGGGTCAATCATGTTGGGTCGCTAGGGCCTGGGGACCGCCTCTTAGTGCTTCTCCACGGATTCGGCGCCGATGAGAACGACTTAGCTCCCATTGTTCAACACGTTGACCCTGACGGGCGTTTCACTTCTGCTTGTTTTAGGGCTCCCATTGATCTCGTTCCATTTGGAGCGGCTTGGTATGAACGAAATGGCGAAGGGATCGTTGACGTTCACACGTTTAACACTTCGGTGGTCGCGATCGACGCAACTATCGATGCTGTTTGTGAGGCAGGAGGGTTTGATCGCGCAGAAATGGTTCTCGTCGGGTTTTCTCAGGGATGCGCCATGGCCCTTGCTGTGGGGCTGTGGGCGGCGCCTGCGGTTCGTCCCGCGGCGTTGGGTTGTTTGTCGGGCATGTTGCAGGAGATCCCCGGTTTCGAATATGACTTGACGACCCTTCCGTCGACGCTGATACAACACGGAACGAGGGATCCGATGGTTGAGGTCGAGCGGGGCCGTCACATACGCGACGTTTTGCTCGCCGCCGGACATTCTCCGGATTACTTCGAATACCCGATGGGCCACGAGATCTCCGCTTCTTCGTTGTTTGATTTGCGGGACTGGCTTGCGACGGTCTAGATCAAATCGGTTTCAAGTCGAACACGGTTGGAGGGAGTCCCCTGGCACGTGGCGGATCTTCATCGGTGAGATCGTCGGGCCCGCGGGTGTTCTGACGCAAATTCAGGCTTTCTGGTCTGAAGCAGAGGAATAGTGTCATCAACGCGGCGCCAACGGTTACGGAAACCATTATTGCGGAGGATGTTCCGAGCAACTCTGCGAGCTCACCTAATGCAAGCATTCCCAGCGGGAGCACACCGATAGCGCTGCTCAATAAGCCTAAGGCCCGGCCCCGTCGGTCGTCTGACACCGAGTCCATTACCAACACCGCTTGAGTCGAGCCGAACAGTCCCATACCAACCGCTGCGGCCGCTAACGACACCGCAGAGGCGGCATACCAGGGCGCTAAGGCGAAGCCGACCATAAAAGCGAACGCCACGTAGGAGCCCCCTACATAGACGAGTCCGCGCCGTTCTGGTTGGTATCGAGCTACTGCTAACGCACCCCCGAACATGCCGACCCCCAACATTCCTGCCAGAAGGCCGAGGAAAGCGGGGCCAACATTGAATTTTCCGCCAACGACCTGGATAAGGGGGGTGGAAGAGAAAAAGAAGAAATTGACGAAAGCCGTTACGCCAAGAATCGACACGAGGCTCTTTTCAGTTCGGAGCATCCGAACCCCGTCAAATAGCGCCGAAAGCCCGGCTACCGTCATCTGTTGTCGTCCTGCAATCGCGGGCACCGCGGCGAAAGCGCACAGGGCGATAATTTGTAGCGCTCCCATAACCACGAGCGCCCAACCAACGCCGACAATTTGAATAAGTGCCCCTCCGCCAACTGCGCCCAATGCCAGTGAAATCGCGCCACCACTCGTCTCCAGAGCCAGAGCATTGTCAATCTTTTCGGACCCTACGATGTCGTAAACAATGACTCGGCGTCCCACCATGTCGAACACCCAGCCCACGCCAGCCACAAACAGCACCGGATAAAGCATCCAAAGTTGAAGCTCTCCAGCAAGCACGATCCCGCCAAGGAGCAAGAGGCAGGGGATGGTGACAAAAAACTGACAAATGACGATGCGTCGTCGGTTGAAGCGGTCTGAAATCCATCCGCCGATGACCCCTCCAAATAGCAGCGGAGACCACAACGCGACGCCTGCTAGCTGGACCATTCGTGCCGACCCGGTGAGGTCATTCGCGATGAACGGGCCAACAAATGAGATACCCCAGCGGGAAAGGTTCCACATCCATCCTGAAATAAGGATCAGTGGAAAATATCGAATTCTTAGCGCGTCGAACGTAGTAGCCACCTAACGATGCATGCCCCCGTCAACGGTGAACTCCTGACCAGAGCAGTAACTGGCGTCATCAGATGCAAGAAACAGAGCGACCGCGGCAACTTCAGATGGCTCCGCTTCGCGTCCCATGGGTATGGAACGAACCATTCTGTCCTTGTCGAATTCTGAAGTCATATCGGTGTTGATTAAGCCGGGGTGAATGGAATTAACTCGAATGTTGTGTCGCCCCAATTCCAATGCGGCGATCTTGGTCATACCGCGAACAGCCCATTTTGTCGCCCCGTAAGCCATGGACGCAAAGGTGGCTTCTAGCCCTGCTACCGAACTGATATTCACTATCGAGCCTGATCCTTGTTCGATCATCTGTGGCGCAACTGCCCTCATCCCGAAGAAAACACCGGTCTGGTTTATGGCGACAGTTTGGTCCCAAATATCGTCGCTCGTGTTGACGAGTCGAGCCCCTCGCAGAATTCCAGCGTTGTTGACCAATACGTCGATTCGGCCATGGTGGGAAACTATGTCTGCAACCACTGCATCCCAAGCTGTAGCTGATGACACATCATGATGCAGAAATTCGACGCCGAGCGAGGCGGCGGTGCGTCCGCCTTCTTCGTCAAGTACGTCGGTAATAACTACTTGGGCGCCTTCATCACGGAACATTTCTGCTTCCGCCGCACCCTGACCCCGTGCGCCTCCTGTGATTACCGCTACTTTGCCGTCTAGTCGTCCCATGACACCCCTGTCTCAAGGTCTTGCGTTCGCAACACTAGTGACGAGAGCGGAGGCGTTGTTGGCCGACTCGACCTCGGGGTCTCTAGGGTGTGTGTTGTGAATCTTGATGAGGTGATAGAGGGACTCCACTCAGTTGGTCCGTCCTGGGAGAAAAAAGCCGCCACCGCGGACGAGGTGGGCCACATCGATGCCGAGACTGCGAACGATATCCGAACGATGGGTGCGGCCCGACTTCTTCAACCGAGCGACTTTGGAGGCGCTCAATCATCGATCGAAGATCACATGCGAGCAGTTGCAGTCGCCGGGGAGTACTGCATGGCCACTTCGTGGTGTCTAGCTGTGTGGAGCGCTCACAACTGGATGATTGCGCATATGTCAGCTGAGGGGCGGCAAGACATCTGGGACGACCCCACAAATCTTGTCAGCGCGTCCATCGTTCCGAAGACGACGTTCCGTGAACAGGGCGATGACGTGGTCGTATCAGGCCGGTTCGGCTTCGGGTCGGGTTGTGATCATGCGCCATGGCTGAGCGTCGGCGGTTTTCTTCCCGGTGATCAACCAAGTCCTGTCATTTGTGCGCTGCCAGCAGAAGAGGTCATCATCGATCACAAGTCTTGGGATGTGATCGGTCTTCGAGGTACCGGCAGCAAAGACCTCGTCATTGCTGAGGAGGTGGTCGTTCCAGCGCATCGGGTGTTGCGAGTAGCAGAAAGTGCAACTCGCAGATCTCCAGGGCAGTTGCAGTATGGCGGTCCGCTTTACACCTGTCCTTGGCGCACCACCGCGATACTTGTCCTTGCCGCACCCGTGATCGGCGCGGCCAAAGCGGCAGTCCGTCGGTTTCAGGAGCGGATGGACAGTCACTTCTTGGTCGCTCTGGGCGACAATCAGAGAAACGATCCAGCAGCGGGCTATCGGCTAGCTGAGTCAACTGCCGAAATTCTCGCGGCCGAGTTGCTACTTTTCGATGCCGCCGCCCGTCTTGACTGCCTCGGTGGTGCTGAGGAAGTGGACTCGCTTTTGAATGCGTCAATTGTGCGTGACTGCGGCTGGGGGGTCAGGGCATTAGCAGCAGCCGTGGATCGTCTCTACGAAGCAAGCGGCGCCAACGCGATGCGGCCTGACGAACCGATGCAGCGTCTCTGGCGCGACGTCAACGCGGCGAGATCTCACGCCGTTCTCAACTGGGACCACGCTGCCAATATCTATGGCAAAGCATCGTTTGGCTCTTTTCGGCGACTCGAAGAATAGGTGGGGTAGCGGAATTTTCGACCCGTCGCGCTGTTGGGTATTCCCACGATGTCAATCTCTGCAGTTGGGAAGCACCTCGTCGCGGATAAGGGCATCCGATTCGGCCGCAATTTCTCGATTGCCGCCCATCGTCGCTCCCACGAAAATGAGTTTGTCCAGTCCTAGTTCATTTAGTGCGCGTATCCGCTCCACGCACGCATCGGGGCCGCCAACAATCGCGTAGCTGTCAACGAACTCTGGGGTTAGCACCGCGGCTTGCTGACTGTCGGATCGGGTGTGACTTTTCATGTCGTAATTGCTGTGAAGGTCGCCCATGACTTTGCGTTGAGATTCCGATACGGGGCCGATGACTTCGCCGTGCATCACCGAGAATCTGGCGAAGGTCGACAAGCCGCCTCGTACGAGGTCCCGAGCTCGATCTAGGTCCCTGTGACACACGACGTTGACGTAGGCCCCGTACTTCAATTCATTGGGGTCCATTCCGGCATCCTTTCGAGCGGCTCGGGCTACTTCTATCCCCCAGGCGACGCGCTCTGGGGCCGCGCCGAGCGCGAACATGATTCGTTCTGCGTGACGTGCCGCAGCTCCAATGACTTTCGGGCCTGTCGCAGATACTTCGACGGGAACCTTTCCCGAAGAGCCAGGCAACCAAAATATCTTGCTGGTTCCAGCGGTATCTGCGAGTTCAAGTTCATCGACAGGCGGTGCTAAAGACTCAGCAAAATCTAGTGCTGTAAAGGGAATCTCTTCGCCACGAAGGTACGCCTGGACCGTCGATAAATACCGTTCGAAGTCCTTGACCCGTGCTGGGGCCCTACCTAAGTGTGCCAATGCGGAGTCGCCGCGACCGATGCCTAGTTGTACTCGTCCCGCGGCTAAACGGTTCACGCTGGCTACTGCTCCTGCGGTGACTGCTGGGTGACGTGTGACTGGGTTAGTGACACCGGAACTGACTTGAAGGTTTTCGGTTGCTAACACCGCAGTTGTCATAGCGACATACACATCGCCTGACAAATTTTGCGAATCGACGAACGACACGCCGTCAAACCCCTGCTCTTCAAGCTGCGCGGCTATCTGTCGCGAATCAGGTCGAGCAACCATCTGTTGAAAGATTCTGGCCATGTGCCGACCGTAGTCGTAGCTCAGTCAACGACGGCGAGTCGCCTTCGGTCAGAGTCAAGAATTCGGGGTGCGCGACCGCGTTCGGGCTACGCTCGTTCCTAGGCGCAGTACCTGAATAACGAAAATCCGCGATGGGGGAATAGCCGGTGGACGTTCCGAACCGACCTGATGTCGAAGACTGGGAAACAGACTTCGATCATTTCCATGTCGATTACAGCGCAGACCCCTACTCCATTTGGAAAGACATGCGCGAGGGCGGATGTCCAGTTGCCCACACCGACCGTTTCCACGGTGTGTACCTCCCTACCCGACACGAGGACATCTCGGCGATTGCTCACGACACTGAACATTTCTCTTCGAAGTCAGTGATCGTTAACGACCTGCCGGTGGAGGACATTGGTGGCTTCCGCAGCCCTCCCATCACATCAGATCCTCCTGAACACCAAGATCATCGGCGAGCGTTACTGCCCGCGTTTGCACCCAAGGCCATCGAAAAGTGGATTCCCATCACCCGCCAGATTTGTAACGAGTTGCTTGACGACTTTTCTGATTCCGGATCCTGCGATGCCAGCGTCGACTACGCCCAGCACATTCCGGTGAAGGTCATTGCTCGCATGATCGGCATACCGGAGGAGGACGGTGATCTTTTCCGGAAATGGATTGAAGAGTTACTCGAAATTGGGCCCAATGACATGAATGTCGCCCAGAGAGCAACCAAAGAAGTTTTCGATTACTTCGGTGAGTATGTGAAAGCGCGCCGTGAGGACCCGCTCGATGACATCGTCACGTACTTCATTGACGCTGAAGTCGACGGGCAAGCCATGGATGATCAGCAGATCATGGGAGGGCTTTTCCTCCTCTTGCTTGCCGGAATCGACACGACGTGGAGTTCCATTGGTTCCTCGTTGTGGCATTTGGGTCAACATCCTGAGGACCGCCGACGCCTCGCCGATGGCACCGCTTCTTTTGATGCAGCGGTGGAAGAGTTTTTGCGCTTCTACTCGCCGGTGACAATGGCCAGAGTGATCACTGAAGAGGTGGAGCTCTCCGGCACAACACTCTGCCCAGGACAGCGAGTACTACTCCCCTTCGCAGCGGCGAACCGAGATAACGAGTTCATGGAAGATGCCGAGACGTTTCAGATCGATCGGGAAGTGAACCGCCATTCGGCCTTCGGGCTAGGCATTCACAGGTGTCTCGGTTCAAATTTGGCTCGAATGGAAATCAAGGTCGCGTTGGAAGAGTGGTTCCGCCGCATCCCTGAATTCGAACTGGTAGATCCCAACGTCGTGACGTGGTCTGCAGGTCAGGTTCGTGGGCCTCGACGCATACCTCTGGAGTGGTGACGTCGGTCAAGGACTCCTAGACGAAAGACACCTTCGATGAAGATCGGTTTATTCACTCCGTTACGGTCACCTGTGGCAACACCTGAATTCTTGCAAGAATTCGGGCATAAGGCTGAAGCGATGGGAGTTCATTCCTTCTGGCTGGGCGAACACGTGGTCCTATTTGATGACTACGAGTCAACATATCCCGGGAACCCCGATGGGGTGTTCCGCTTCCCGCAAGGCAGCGGACTAATGGACATGGTGGGCAGTATTGGATTCCTCGCAGCCTGCACTTCCACTCTGCGTCTCGGTACGGGTATCTGCATCCTTCCTCAAAACAATCCCGTGTACGTCGCCAAGGAGTACGCAACGCTCGACTTCTTATCTAATGGCCGTCTCGACTTTGGTGTTGGGGTCGGTTGGAGTTGGGAAGAGTTTGAGGCCTGCGGTGCCCCTTGGGTCGATAGGGGGAAACGATGCGACGAATACCTCGAGGTGATCAACGCCCTCTGGAATGACGAAGTGAGTTCTTTTGAGGGTGACATCTACCAGTTGCGAGAATGTCGAATGCACCCCAAGCCGGTCCAGGCGGGTGGAGTTCCCATCTGTGTTGGCGGCCATTCAGACGCTGCTCTTCGCCGAACGGCTCGCTTTGGGAAGGGTTGGTACGGCATCAATCTTTCGCCTGAAGGCAGCAATGACATGGTCAACCGTCTCGCTCAGTTCATGGACGCTGAGGGACGTTCCATCGAAGAATTAGAGATTCACGTTGGGGCAGTGAATGACCGAATGGACGCCTCGCTAGTGGAAGCGTACGCGGAGGCTGGAGTGACCCAGTTGTTGATTCCTTTTTTGCGTCAAGGGAGCAAGCATCTTGACGCCAATCTTGAGAAAATCGAACCTTTCATTGACGCCGCACACAGCTTGACCTGACCGCTCACCGAGCATTATTCAGTTGATTCTGACCCGCTATCTAATTCGCGGGGAGTCAAATCTCGGGCACTACTCTCGACGGGTTTCACTTCCGGTAGCTCTTCCCCCGAGACACCCAACTCGCTAAATCGCCTAAGTGTTGGCAGCATTCGACTCTCGACGCTGCCCACCATCTCGTTGTAGGCCTTGGTCGCGGTTTCTAGACCACGCCCTGTTTTCGCCATCGCCGCAAGCGTCGTTCCTACTCGGCGATGTAACTCTCGTCCGTGCTCCTCAACCTTCTTGGCGTTCTCAGCTACCAAGGTCGTTTGCCAACCTCGAGCGACCGTCAGCAACAGAGCCATAAGACTCATCGGTGATGCGATGACTACACGCTGCCGCATCGCCTCGTCTACCAGCGCCGGTTCCGCTCTCAATGCGTCGGCAAGAAAAGATTCTCCAGGAACGAACATCACAACAAAGTCGGGCGCATCATCAAATAGTGCCCAGTACCGCTTATCGGCCAGCGCCTTGACATGGTTTTGCATGGCCTTGACGTGACCCTTCAACTCGGCTTCTCGAGCCGCGGTGTCATCGATTTCTTGCATCCGAAGGTACGCCGCCAATGGAACTTTCGAGTCAACTACCAAGAATGCGCCGTTCGGTAATCTGACAGTGAGGTCCGGTCGAAGAGCCCCTTCATCACTCGTTTCTGTGGTCTGTTCGGAGAAGTCGCAGTAAGAAGCCATCCCCGAGAGATCAATAATGTTCCGTAACTGGTTTTCACCCCACGCACCGCGAGCGGAGGGGGATTTCAATGCACCGGCCAGCGCGCCGGTGTGTGAGGTGAGCTCGTTGATTTGTTGAGTAAGACTCTCGTTGAGACTGTCAACCGAGCCTTTGTTTTTCTCGTAAGTTGATTTCAAATCACCAACAGAAGCTTTCAACTGGCCCATCTGTTCTGTGACCGGCTGGAGCAGATTCCTCGTTTGCTCTTCCAGCGTCCTTGATCGTTCATCAATGAGTCGACTTGCGAGTTCAGTATTGGTCTTCAAAGCCTCCTGCGCCGCTTTGCCTACTCGCGCGTCGACGGCTTCTTTGACGGCGGTCACAAGCCCTTCTGTGTCCACTCGAACTTCCGTATTTAGACCAGAACTGTCGAGAGCCCGACGACGCAATTGACTGGCCAAGTAGCCAGTTACCGCGGCCAGAGCTACAACCACCGATACCAGAACGATGTTCACGAGTTACATAGTGACAGCAGGAGAGGACAGTGGGTGACGATTCTTCAGTCAATTACCCCAGCGCGACGAAGGAGCTCCAACTGCTCGCTTGTCACACCTACTTCAGCCAGGATTTCATCGGTGTGTTGATTAGGGTGAGGCGCTCCATGGCGGACTCCCACAGGGGTGCGACTGAACTTTGCCGCGGGGCCTGTCAAGGGTGCTGAAGATCCGTCAATTAATTCCGTTGTCTGCAACATGTCGCGCTCCAAAACATGCGGATCTCGAGCAGCATCAGCGAAGGTATTTACCGCCGAAATCACAACCCCGGCCGCGTCGATTGCGCTAATGACTTCGTCTTTAGGTCGATCTCGACACCATTCCGCTACCAAGTTCTCGACTTCGGAGCGGTGGGTCACGCGATCCTCGTTAGTCAAATAGCGCGGATCGGTTCCGAGCTCGGGGCAACCCAACACTTCGGTCAACCGAACCCAATGCGAATCAAGAATCAGGGCCATGAACACAAACCCATCTCGGCATTGGTAACAGTTGGTTGGCGCACACACCCGCACCTGGCTACCCCATCGTTCTAGAGGGTCACCTGTTGCTCCCAATGTCAGGTAGCCGTTCGATTGATAAAGAATCGAGTCAAGAAGCGAAACGTCTACGTGTTGACCCTCGCCTGTTGCGTCGCGGTGACGGAGAGCGGCCAAGGCGGCAAGGGCAGCATGTAGCCCTGAGAGATCATCAGCCAGAAACGTCGGAGCCTTGGTTGGTGGCCCGTCCACCGATCCGTTGAGTGCCATCCATCCGCTGTGAGCGAGCGCGCCTGGGTCATATCCGGGTCGTTCCGATTCGGGTCCGAATTGGCCCCAACCACTGAGGGACACGTACACGAGATCAGGCTTTACCGACCGGCAATGTTCGTACCCCACGCCCCACTCAGAAAGAGTGCCTGGCTTGAAGTTTTCGATAACTACGTCGGCTGAGGACACGAGGGTCAGGAAAGTTTCAGCGCCTTCTGGCTTGCGAAGGTCGATCGTCACGCTTCGCTTATTTCGGTTCACAGTTTCCTCAGCGAAAGATCTCGAAGTACCCCCAATAAGCGGCTTCCAGGACGCGCCTTGAGTGCCAGGCATCGCAACTCGAACGACATCGGCGCCATAGTCCGCGAGAAGGCACGCCGCCATCGGACCCGCCCAGGCCGTGGTGGTATCAATGACTCTGGTTCCCGCCAGCGGACCTGGAAGGTCACGGCGGGCTTCTCGGTAAAAGTCCTCCTTATCCATGGAACGAAGCGTAGAGACATCAAGAGGACCGCGCCGCGCGAACCACCTCACATCTTCTAGGGTCCGTTTCAGCGCTCGAAAGGACCCCAATGGAATTCGGTGTTCATCTTCCTGATGCTGGACGCGATCCCAGTCGCGAGGCAATGATCACCATCGCGACTACTGCCGAGAATCTCGGCTACGCGTCGCTATGGTCAAGTGATCACATCGCGTGGCCTGACCCGGCGACACTGAGTTCGAAGTATCCCTATGCCGACGACAACAGCGGCTTCCCCGCAGCTGGCAGCGCCTGGCTGGATTGCATCGGAACGCTCCAATTTGTCGCCGGCATAACCGAACGAGTCCTGCTAGGGACCACAGTCCTGATCTTGGGTTATCGGGGCGCTGTGCAGCAGGCCAAAAGTTGGGCCACACTCGATCATCTTTCAAACGGGCGAGCGATCATGGGTGTCGGTGTCGGCTGGATGAAAGAAGAGTTTGAAGCGGTGGGTCGTCCTTGGGACCAGCGAGGTTCGCGTGCTGACGAAACATTGGAAGTATTTGAGGTTCTCTTTGAAGACGGGTTATCTACTTATGAAGGCGCTTGGACCAGTTTTCGAGACATCGGCTTCAGCCCCAAACCCCTCAACAACCACATCCCGGTGTGGGTCGGTGGTCATTCCCCGGCAGCCTTCAAACGCACCGCTATTTTCGGTGATGCGTTTCACAGCGCCTTCGGGAGTCCGGATTTACTTTCCCAACAATGGGCTGCAGTTACAAGGGCATGCGAGGCTGTAGGACGCGACCGGAAAGAACTAGAACTGACCAGCCTATTTAGACTCAACTTCGATGGCGGAAACCTTGATGAGGGAGAGATCGGAGGAAGCACCGAACAAGTAATTGACCAAATAGGCCAGTACGCCGACGCCGGGCTCAGCCACGCCGCGTTTTTTGTCCTTGGTCGTGGCACCGAAGGACGCCTTGAAGCGATCAATCGTTTCGCCGAAGAAATCGCACCTAACTTCAGTTAGAACACGCCACTTGCGCAGTCAGTCCCCGATCCAATCCTCGTCAGGTATTCCCAAACCATCGGCTATTCGGTTGGCATAGGCGTAGTAGGCCGTGACCTCGACTATGTCGAGGACATCTCGGTCGGTGAATCCTGCTTCGCGGAGCACAACCACATCATTGGCTGACATATCGGCCGGAGTCTGGGTCAATTTCACCGCGTAACGAAGCATCGCTTTTCTTTTGTCATTAATCGGGGCAGTCTCCCAATCGCCTTCGATCGCTGCAGCCAACGCATCGTCTTTCAGCAGTCGACGCAGACCGCGTCGATGATGACGAATTCAGTAGTGGCAGTGATTTTGCAGACTCACGACTAGCGCAATCATCTCCCGTTCTGCTTTGCGCAAGGTCCGGGTGCCCGCCATTGCTGACCGATACACGCCGTCGTGTGCTGCCAGACTCCGAGGATTTAATGAATGTACCGACATGATGTAATCAATACGTCCATAATCTCTGTCGACAACCACCTCATAAAGATCGCTGAGGGGTCCGCTGTCAGCCCATTCATCGTCGGGAACAATCTCAATCCAAGCCATACCCACTATCGTGCCGCGCTGACAGCAACTACCGTGCCAATAGAGGTCTCATTTACAAGGAGCGCGTTATGACGCAAACTCCAACATCACTCGTCGAGTCAACGCATCACGCATCAGACATGTCGGTTCGCTCCGATCTAACCGCAGCTCACGCTCACGTGTGGGAAAAGCTGGCTGCACCTGGGACGTGGTGGAATGGCTCCGAACGCCTAGCAGTGGCTGAGGTCGTACGCACAGCTCTAGACGACCCCAACCCGATCCCGCCCTGGGACAGCGCTTCGAACAGCGGGCGCCTTCCCAATGATTCGGTAATCAGCCCGGAGTTGCAAGACGCTGTGTACCGCCTAGCCGTACACGCTGGGACTCTCACCGAAGAGTGGTACCAAAAGATGCGCGACGCAACGGGAGTAACCCCCCAACAGTGGGTAGAAATAATTGAAGTTACGATCAGCGTCGCGTCGGTGCTTCGATTCGCTCAGATAGCTGGAATCGAACGTCCAGACTTCCCCGAGGTTCTTGAAGGCCGACCAACGGGCCAACCTCAACCTTCCAAACCGGCCAAGCATCATTGGGTGCCGGTGGTGCATCTTGAAGATGTCACTCCAGAACTCGCGCCTTATTACGACGGGCTTACCGCACTGGCTCCTGTCCTTCGAGCACTCAGTTCGGTTCCAGCGGCGATGGACACTTTGGCGACTCTCGGCAACGCTCAATACATTCCGATGCGGGAAATGATTGACCTGAACTGGACTCGGGGCACCTTGTCTCGTCGGCAAATAGAACTTGTGGCAGGAAGGCTCTCAGCGCATCGGGAATGTTTTTACTGAACTGCTGCGCACTCAATGATGCTCCGTGCGAGCAGCGCCGCAAACGACCTGACACTTGATTTAGACGTCGTCCGTGGTGACCTACAAGACAGCGATGCAATACAGCACGCGCCAGAGTTAGCTGCACTCGTAGATGCTTCCATTAACGATTGGGAGTCGTTACCGTCCGCTCGAGCGGCGCTAGTGGAAGCCACTGACGAGGCCACCATGTTGGATGCGGCCGCGGTTGTTGCCAACTTCGAGATGATGACCCGGATCGCCGATGGGACAGGGACTAGTCATCCAGCAGACCGCATCGAATCGATGTCAGACATGTTCGACTCCATGGGTCTCACCGAATTTGTTTCAGCGCGCCTCTAACCGAACTACCGCATTTAGTCGAACTCTCAGACAGCGCGGTTGTAGCTGATCCAATTAAGAACTCAGGTCAACCCAAATAAATGCGAACTCTTCGCCTCGTGGCTCTACCGAGACAGTTACCGGGTCGCCTAACGCCACGCCGCCTGGTTCCGCGTTTCGCAGCGCCCCCACCACCCGCGGTCCTTCGGCAAGTTCAACAACAGCAGTGATATACGGCAGCTCTTCGATCCAGGCTCGGTCGATCGTGAAGTGATTGATAGCGAACGAATAGATGGATCCAGCGCCCGAAACCGGGACGAAGTCGTAATCACCCGAAAAGCATTGTTGACAGTAGTAGCGGGGTGGTTGACGGGCCTGGCCGCAGTCGGCGCATCGCTGTATGTGTAGCAGTCCACTTTCAACGGCTCGCGTATGTAACTCAAGGTTAAGACCTTCTGGTTGAGGAACATATTTTTTGTATTGTTTCGGAGTTTGCTCGGTCATGGTCAGGCTCTTCCAAGTATCGCGATGCTGCCATCACCTAGGTCGCCGTAGCCCGTGACCACCCCTAATTCGCAATTGTCTACTTGTGCCGCCCCAGCGTTATGACGTAGCTGCCTAGTCGCCTCTACTACGTGGTTAAGACCCCAGCAATGGCCTTGAGACAGCAACCCGCCGTGGGTGTTAAGTGGGTACCGTCCTCCGAGCCCAATATTTCCGTCTTTCACAAACTCTCCTGCTCCTCCCTTGTCGCAAATTCCGATGGCCTCAAGTTCCATCAACACGACGTAGGTGAAGCAATCGTAAATCTGAAGAAAGTCCATGTCAGTGGGCGCCACGCCAGCCATTGAAAAAGCCCGGGGCGCTGCCGAGTCCAACCCTAATTTGAGCATGTCAGGTCGATTGGTTAGTTCGTCGGCCGGATATGGATGACCTTCGGCCCCTCCCAACCAGAGAACCGGGGCGTGGGGCAAGTCTTTTGCCCGGTTAGTTGTCGTGAGCACAACGGCTGCAGCACAATCGGTTTCTAGACAACAATCAAGTTTGCGCATCGGTTCCGTAATAAAGGGCGACGACAGGTAGTCGTCCATCGTCATGGGTCGACCCGCCATCAAAGCTTTGTCGTTCAGGTGAGCGTGCTCGCGACAGGTAAGGGCGATCTGTGCGGCGTCCTCGGGGCCGATGCCATATAGGTTCACATAGCGTTGTATGTACATCGAGTACCACTGCACGGCTGATCTCACGCCGTACGGGGCGTAAAAGTTGCGACTGACGTCAATGAACGGACCTGGATCGCCTTTTCGTCTACTTGGCGCGGTATCGGCTCGGCGGCGAAATGCGGAGTACCCGTTCCAACCGAAAGTAATCAGTACGTTGGTTGCGATGCCGGCGCTTAGAGCCATGACCGCGGACTGAAGCGAGGCTGTAGGACTCGCTCCGCCCATCCGAACTTCCGTCGCGTATCTCATTTCGGGAATACCCAAGTTGGCGGCAATTTCTTCTGCACTTAGATATCCCGGGGGTGGGATGACAGCGTCGATATCGGTTGGTTGCAGGCCGGCATCGTGAATGGCTTCCATTGAGGCACTCAATACGAGTTCGGGGACGGTTTGTTTGGCGCCCCGGAAGTACTCGGTTTCACCAATCCCAACTATGGCGGCTTCGCCCGAAATGTTCATTTGTGTCCTCTCCGTCTGACGTCGAATCAGTCGTCGCTCCAGTCGCGCTGTTCGTTGTCAAAGTATGTAGTTCTGGCGGTGCGCGAACTGTCGCTCTTACCCATATATCCAACGGCGACGTGGTCCATGTGCTGAATCGCGCGACCGAGAGGCATCGACTGGGCGTTTATGGAGGCTTTGGTTACGGTGACAGGTACCGGAGGCTGATTGACCACTTGGGCGGCGAGCACCTCTGCGGCAGGCAACAAAGCGGCATCATCTTCCACGGTGTCTGTGAAGTATCCATAATCATCCAGTTGATGCATGTCGTAGCTTCGGCCGAGGATCAGCATTTCTTTTGCTCGATGCGGTCCAACCAAATTCACAAGTGCAGGAAGCGAATGCCAGGTCAAGTTGAAGCCGAGGCTCACTTCGTTCAGGGTGAGATTTACGGTCGGGCTTCCAATTCGAAAATCGCATGCTGCGGGAAGCACTGCTCCGCCACCGATCATGTATCCATGACATAACGCAATGGTGATGGGATTCATATGGAGCAAGGTGTCGTACATCTTCGCTCCCTGCTTGGATCCGATCATTGCTCCTTGTGGGCTGGTTGGGGGTTGTTTGAGGTCAGCTCCTGAACAAAAAGATTTGCCCTCGCCTCGCACTATTACCACCCGCACTGACGTGTCAGCGTCGAGCAAACTGGCGGCTTGGTGGGTGTCGGCCACTAGTTGGGCATTGACTGCGTTATGAACTTCGGGGCGATTCAGTACGAGTTGACGGACTGGTCCTTCGCCATCAATTCTGACGGTCTCAAATTCCATCGCGAGAGTCTCCCAGACGCTTCACAACTTCGCTCAACGCGAGCCTTCTAGTATTCGAACGACACCAATATCAGAGGGAGTGGGTCATGACCTACGACGGATTCGATTTGACTGGGAAGGTGGCGGTCGTCACCGGGGGGAATGGAGGAATCGGTCTGGGATTCGCCAGGGCTCTCGCCGCAGCGGGCGCTGACGTCAGCGTATGGGGCACTAACCCAGATAAAAACTCTGCTGCTGAAGAAGAACTGCGGGCGATAAATCCGTCGGCTTCGTCTGTGCGGTGCGACGTGTCTAACGAACAAGAAGTTGAGGAATGCATGGCATCGGTCATCGAAAGGTATGGCAGGATCGATGGCTGTTTTCCGAACGCTGGCATTGGCACCCAGAATCAGAAGCCGTTTTTTGAACACTCGAACGAAGATTGGTTTTCGGTCTTGGATGTCAATCTGAACGGCGTCTTTTACACCCTCAGAGCGGCAACTCGCCAAATGGTCGAGCAAGGCGAGGGGGGTTCTTTGGTTCTCACGTCAAGCGGTACCGCTATCCAAGGAGCAGCTAAAGGTCAGGCTTACGGCGCTAGCAAGGGCGCGATGCTGGCGATGATGATGGGTCTTTCGGTGGAAATGGCGCGATACAAGATCACAGCGAATGCAGTAATCCCAGGCTGGATCGAAACCGATATGACAGCGGAGCTCTTCAACTGGGAGAAATTCGCGAATAACGTGATGCCGAGGATTCCTATGCGACGTTGGGGCCAACCTGACGATTTCGGTGCCATCGCGGTGTATTTAATGAGCGATGCAAGCAGATGGCACACAGGGGACGTCATAAAAATCGACGGTGGATTCAGCATCTTCTAGTGAGCGACCACTTATTAACATCTCAGGGCGGGCTGTTCGAAGGACCAGCTACGCAACAAATTGATCTTCCAGGCGCGGACATAGTTCTTCATCAGCAAGCGTGGTCTCCCAAGAGTGGCGACCGATTGTGCAAGCGATTGATACAAGAGACTGATTGGCGACAAGACAAGATTTCGATGTTTGGGCAGACGCATGATGTCCCACGGCTCAACGCTTGGTACGGCGACCCTGACTGTTCATACGTTTGGTCGGGGATCCAGATGAAACCATCCGCATGGACACCGTCTCTGCAGCGGATCAGAGAACGAGTGACCAAGCTCGCTGCTACCCAATTCAATTCGGTCTTGGTGAACTTCTATAGGGACGGAAACGACAAGGTGGACTGGCATGCTGACGACGAAAAGGTCCTCGGGGTGGACCCAGTAATAGCGTCAGTCAGCCTGGGTGCATCTCGTAAGTTTCGTATGCGACGCAAAGATCGATCCCAGGCACCGGTTGACATCATTCTTCGGTCAGGCGATGTCCTAGTTATGCGCGGTTCCACGCAACGGTTGTGGGAGCACGAAGTACCGCGTTCGAAACGCATCAGCCAACCTAGGGTGAATCTGACATTCAGGGTGATTGAATCGTCATCGTGACATTCGACTCACGTCCTGACCGTTGCATCCCGTGACTAACCACACCTCGCTCTCACTGCGTTATCTGCGGCTAGCGGTTGGCCTCGTGTTTTTTGGGGTCGGTCTTGGATTAGTTGTTATTGGTAATTTCGGTTTACCACCCTGGGATATTTTCCATCAAGGGCTCGCTGAGCAAACGTCACTCACCATCGGCATAGCGATGATTCTTGTCGGCGCCGCATTGCTGATTGCGTTGGTCGTCCTCAAAGAACCAATGGGCGTCGGGACCTTGGCCAACGTGCTAGTCATCGGATTGGTCGTGGACGCCACGGTCACGATCGGGGGTAGTCCAACTAACTCGTTGCTGCGGGTCGCATGTACGTTCTTTGGACCCATTGTCGTCGCGCTTGGTTCCGGGTTTTATATCGGGGCACGACTGGGACCTGGTCCTCGAGATGGACTGATGACTGCTCTAGATCGTCGGGGACTCGCGATATGGAAAGCCCGAACCGTTATTGAGGGAGCCGCCCTTGCAGGCGGTCTGACGATGGGTGGCACCATTGGTTGGGGAACGCTTTGGTTCGTGGTGTCTATCGGCCCGACGGTGCAGTTCTTCTTGCGTCGCCTCGACACCGCGTGAGGCAAAGAACCCAATATTTTCAACCATTGTCTCCTTCTGGAGCGCTAGTCGAACACAGGTTCAAAAGCCGCGGCAGGCAGCGTGTCCGTCCAGTTCGCCGATTCGAACAACGTTGAAGCTAAGCGCCCGAGCTCATCGCTGCTCTTGGCGGCTGCTCCACATCCGCCCAATGCCACAGCGATACCGTCGTCAACCCAGCCAACATATGGGTGATCGGTTGCGGTGTTGGTAACCACGCAGGGCTTTTGGGCCCAACTGCGAACTTCGATTCCCGGGAGAAGGCCCATAAGGGAGTTCCGTAATGCCTCTACCTCTGTCGGGTTTCCGTCGCCGTGGAACCACTCAGTCAGCGCGGCCTGCTCAACGGATTCCGAATCGCGTAAGGACCCGCCAATCTTGAGCGCCAATCTGCCGTCGGAGTATCGGACGGGAGGGACCCAGTAAATTTCGTCGAGTCGTTCATCGGGGGGGTCCACGCATATCAGGCTCGGAAGCCCGTCTTGGATTGATATTTCTGCTGTGACCGTCGTGCGCCGCATGCGGTGAAGATTCAGGGAGCAAGGCAGCAATTCGCTGCCGAAGGCTCCGGTGGCGACCAGCACTCGACGAGCGGTCAAGGACCCCCAGGGGCCACCAACGGAGTAGCCATTACCGCTTGTTTGAAGTGTGGAGGCTGCCTCTTTTACAACAACAGCACCTGCCGCTTCAGCGAGTGTTGTTTGTGCGGCGACGAGTCGACGGGGATTGATATATCCGGCTGGATCACCTTCGTATAAAGCAGGATGACCGTTACGGAGAACAATGCCAGTGTTGTCGGACACCCACTCGGCGGTTACAGGCCTGGCGTTACCTCCAGCTATTGCCGAGTTCTCCAGCCAGTCCGATATTTTTGGCGACGAGCTGACCAAACCGCACTGAACATGGAAATCGATACTTGACCGTTGAGCGATATCTCCGTAGCGATCTATTGACCGAGCTGCTAGCTGTGACCAGATGGGGGTCCGCCCCGCCACACGAGTGATCCGTCCCTCATCGGGGTGGCTGCAGAACGGGCCTGGGCTGACTCGTCGATCCGTCGGTTCGTCTGGACCGATGACGACAACGTGTTGATCTGCTTCAGCAAGGTGGCGAGCCGCGGCAGATCCGATGAGTCCTCTGCCAATAACGGCCACTTCATATTGCGAGGGCACTGGCGTTAGCTAAGGACAGCTTGTGCTCTGATTTCGACCACCGCGCCCGGCATCGCTAATTCGGTGCAGCCAATTGCTGTCCATGCTGGGTACGGTTCGCTAATCAATTCGTCTTTTACAGCTATGAACTCTCTTAGGTGTTCTCGCATCCCAATGTGATAGCTCGTCATTTCAACGATGTCTGTTAGCGCGCCCCCTGCTTCTTCAAGAATCGCTTCGATGTTTTGGAAAGCGAACCGAAATTGTTCGGTTAGATCTTCGGGGCATTTGCCTGAGGCATCCATACCCACTTGACCAGACATCACCAGGAGATCGCCGATCTTTACGCCCGGAGCAAAATGGAAGTTGTCGTACATGGCCTGCTGAGAGGCCGGAATTATGCGTTCACTCATCGCCGAAGAGTAGCTGCGTCAGAGCTCTAATCTCCACACGGATAGATCTGCGTCTCTCAAGCAACCTATTGGGCACAATTCAATTGGGCTAATTCCGCGATGTTGTTTCCGCTACGAGTTCAAGGATGGGTTCGTACGCCTCTACTCCGGCGGGCTCGTTTTTTTGCGGGACGCGCATCATCACGATTTGATCAGCGATCCCTTCGTATTCGTCGATACGTCGCGCACATTCCGACGGAGTTCCGCTAATGGTGAGCGTGTCAACAATTTCCTCTGGCAACAGATCCATTGCTTCAGAGGTCTTGCCCTTTGGCATCATTTGACTCAGCATGTCCGCCGCCTCAGCAAATCCCTGTTGACGCATTTGCGAGTCGTAGTAGGGGTGTGGGACTGGGTGAAATAAGCCACAAACCGCCGCCTTTGCGGCATTGCGAGCTATTTCCGAGTTCTTGTTCACACTCACTAGAGCTCCCATGGGAAAATCTAACTCGGCGGCGTCGCGTCCAACCGATTCAGCTGCCGCTATGGCGTTTGGTCGCACGGTGTGACTCATGAAGTCAGCCGAGGCCATGATTCCTACCGCGATTCCGTCACTGACCTCGGCCGCCAATTGCATCATTTTGGGTCCCGAGGCAGAGAGATACACCGGCACCGTTTCTCGAATCGTCGGATAACTTGCTCGCCACTTCTTGACCTGATGCACGGGGCCGTCGTAGGTAACTCGAGTGCCAACGGGAGATGCAACTATTTCACGGACTATTTCAACAAAATCTCGTATGGCGGCAAGCGGTTTTGACGAGTCAATCCCCATGTACCAGTCGTTGAAATGAACGTTTCCAGTGCCAACCCCTAGGACGAAACGGCCTTCGCTCATTTCGTCCAAGTCTCGCGCTGTGAGGCCAGTCAACCATGGCGAGCGGGCAAACGCGTTAACCACGTAGGTGCCGATTTCGATCTCGTCAGTCGCAGCAATGACCGCAGCCGCTTGGGTTACCGCACTTCGTCCCGCCTCTGCGACCATCACCGAGGCAGCGCCCGCGGCTTCCATTTCTTGAGCAACGGTAACGACAGTGTCGAAGCTGTCTTCGAATCCAAGTAAAGGTCCTAGTCGCATCTGTACTCCAGATTCTCGTCGATACGACGACCGTAGCTGCCGTCTCCTACCCAACGGTGGGCGATAGAGCCTAACGTCATGTTCATGGGGGATGAGATGACCGCTCTCGAAGATGTACGTGTACTTGATATGACGCAATACGAGGCCGGGCCTTCGTGCACGCAGGCGCTCGCATGGTTCGGCGCTGATGTAGTCAAGGTAGAACCACCCGAACGGGGCGATCCTGGGAGGGGAGGCGACATCATTCCGCAGAACTACTTCTTTCAGTGGAACAGCAACAAGCGATCCGTCGCCATTGATCTAACCCAAAAGGAGGGGCGGGAGCTTCTGCTTGAAATGGCGGTTCACTATGACGTCTTTGTGGAAAATTACGGTCCCGGAGTCGTTGATCGACTTGATCTCGGATACGAGGTCCTTCGTGAAGTGAATCCATCAATTATTTATGCGTCGGTTAAGGGATTCGGCTCTACGGGTCCTTATGCGGGTCGCAAATGTTTTGATGGGGTCGCTCAGGCTATGGCCGGAGCCTTGTCGATAACTGGGTTGCCGGATGGCGAGCCGCTCTTGCCTGGACCAACTACAGGAGATTCAGGCACCGGGGTGCAACTTGGGATGGCAATTCTCGCTGCCTACATTCAGAGACTTCGCACTGGTGACGGCCAATACGTTGAGATCGCTATGCAAGAAGCCATGACGTACTACATGCGTACCCGTATGGCGATGGCGCCCGGATGGAATGACGAACCGGTGACTCGTCTCGGGAACGGGTCACGCGCTGTAAACAACTTGTATCCATGTAAGGGAGGAGGCGCCAACGATTACGTGATGATCATGGCGATCACACCGAAGATGTGGACCAATCTCTGCTCCGCGATGGGAAAATCCGAACTCGCAAACGACCCCCGGTTCGCTCGGAATCGAGACCGGATCGAGAATGGGGCTGAACTGCGGCAAGAAATTTCGTCGTGGACGAAGGGTTTGACGAAGCAAGAAGCTACTGAGCTACTCGAAGCCGCGGGTGTTCCAGGCGGCCCAGTTCTCGACACGAGCGAACTCTTAAACGACCCCCATTTAACGGACCGTGGGTTTATCACCAACATCGAACATCCAGATCACGGTGAGGTTCCGATCTTGGGATGGGCAGCGCGGTTGTCTAATAGTTCAGTAAATGTTGTCGCGGCTCCGGCTTTGGGTGAACACACCACAGATGTTCTCAACCAAGATCTCGACTTGTCGGCGGCCGAGATAGGTCGTCTGCGCGATGAGTCGATCATCGGAGGTTCATGATGCCGCGACCCAAGGCTCCGGGAGTGCACCTCGTTGTCGGGGGTTTTCCACCCGGTTCAACTGCCGGGCATGACATGCACTACGCCCGATCGCAACTATTGAGTTTCGTAGGTGAGATACAGCATGTGCAGCCGACCATATCGTCCAACTTCTCGGACTTAGCGACTTGGCTTCCGACGAGTCAACTTCTGGTTACCTACACATCGGGTCCATTTCCATCCGGAAACGAACTCGTCAGCTTAAATTCGTGGCTCGAACGCGGTGGACGATGGCTTGCTCTTCACGGCACCAGCGGAGGAAAGGCGGAACCGGTGGACGGCGATCGTCGGCGCCGCCGCATGGTCAAAATGCCTCACCACGAGACACTCGGAGCCTTCTTTCTTAATCACCCACCAATTCGCAGATTCACGGTGAACGTCCGCGGCGACCATCCTGTCGTGCATGACATGCCTGAATCATTCGAAACCATCGATGAGTTGTACTTCATTGAAGTTCTCGACCCACACGCAACTATTTTGTTGAGCACCGAGTTGCCCGAAGATCCGGATCCTGGTTTCGGTTTCGAGGTCGTGTCTGACACCTCGTTGATGGAAGATGGCCTTAACCGGGCCCTAGGTATTGTGTGTGAAAGAGGCAACGGTGCTGTTGCGTACCTGGCACTCGGACACGCACACTCCCCCGCGACCAATAGCCAGCCATATGTAGACACTTCAGTCGTTGCAGATACGGCCACTCCCCAGATTTTTCGCGGATCATGGGAAACCGAAGGGTTCAACAACTTGGTCCGCAACGGCGTCCGCTGGGGGCTATCAACATGAGCACAGACATCGAGCCACGTGGGATGCTGTGCTGCAAGGAGACCCCCGGTTTGCAGGATGAAACCTGACACCGTAATCAATCTTTAACCGGATCAACTCGCCGGTTCGTTCCATTAGAAGGAGACCCTCAAATGCTGGGACACGACGCAGTAGCTCAAGCCCTTGTCGACCACGACGTTGACACCGTCTTCGCCGTTCTCGGAGACGGCAATCTCTTCATTGGTGAAAGCTTGGAACGCCAACACGGAGTCAAACTGGTTGGAGCGACCCACGAAGCCAACGCGGTATGCATGGCTGAAGGGTGGGCAAAGGCAACCGGAAGACTTGGCGTAGCAAGCGTGACTCACGGCCCCGGGCTGACCAATACGATCACGGCTCTGGTCGAGGGTGTGAAAAACGGAACCCCGATGGTTGTCGTCGCGGGTGACACCCCGATCGAAAATGAGCAACATCTTCAAAATCTCGATCAGCACGCTCTCGTCGCGGCAACCGGGGCTGGTTTTCAGCCAGTTCGAAACGCTGAAACTATCGCTGAAGACGTCTCCACCGCTGTGAGACGCGCCCATTCTGAACATCGTCCAGTAGTACTCAACATCCCGTTAAACATCGAGTGGGACGAAGTTGAGTATGAGGCGCGTCCCGCGTTGACTCGACCCGCTCAACGCCTTGCGGCCGATCCCGACCGCCTTGAGACCGCTATGGGTATCATCGCTTCGTCTGCGCGTCCGGTGATCGTAGCTGGACGAGGCGCGGTCAAGTCAGGGGCGCGTGATGCCCTAATTCGGTTGGGAGATGCCCTGGGAGCACCCCTGGCAACTTCGCTCCTCGCAACCGGCTTTTTTCAAGGAGAGCCGTTCAATCTAGGTCTTCACGGCACCCTCAGCCACGAAATAGCCGGTGAGTCGCTCGCTATGGCCGATTGTCTTGTCGTCTTCGGAGCCACATTGAACTTTTTGACTACCGACTATCAAAGTTTGCTTACCGGAAAACGGGTCGTGCAGGTGGATCTCAATCCGGATCACATTGATCGTTACGTCACCGTTGACGCTGGCGTTGTGGGAGATGCGACGGTGGTAGCTGAAACCATGATTGAAATGTTGTCTGCCGCGGAGCATCAACCTTCGTCATTCAGGACCGCTGAGCTGGAACGAAAATTGCAGGAGTTTGATCCCGCTACCGCCTTTGAGGACAAGAGTTACGATGGTGCAGTAGATCCTCGGACGCTGACACGTCGGCTTGATCAGGCCCTACCCCAAGATCGTCAAGTGGTAGTCGATGCGGGCCGGTTCATGCTTGACGCGCTCACCTTGTCCGTAGCTGACCCACTTGACTTGGTGACCAGCCATGGATTCGGGGCCATCGGTTTAGGTATGTCAACGGCGATCGGTGCAGCTGTCGCGCGCCCAACGCTGCCAACAGTGCTGTGCGTCGGAGACGGCGGTTACATGATGGGCGGCATGACTGAGCTGTCAACGGCTGTTCATTTGGGGCTCGACCTGATCGTTGTTCTCTACAACGACGGCAGTTACGGCGCCGAGCACATTCAATTGGTGGCTAAGGGCATGGACCCGTCCGCTGCATTGCATGACTGGCCTGATTTTTGTGCCGTGGCCGCCAGTATGGGATGCGATACCGCAAAGATCGATTCGCTCACTGACATAGACGCTGCCATGGACATAGTGAAAAACCGCACGCCGGGACGTCCAGTTCTCATAGAGGCTTCGATTGATCCCGACGTCGTATCAAGCATTTATGGGCATCATCGATGAGTGAGGGCATCACTATCGAATTGCTTCAGCGTTACATTGGAATGCCCGGCACCATGCAGGGAGGCTACGTAGCTGGTTTCGCTGCAGGCGATGCTGACGGCCCAATCAGAGTCCGGATCCGCAAACCCATGCACCCTGGGGAGTCGTTAGTTCGGACAGTTGAGCAAGGTGAAGCGCTTGTACATCGAGACGGCGAACTGGTCATGGTTGCTTCACCAGGACCTCTTCACGCCGCTCCGCGTTCGCCTATTTCGAGAACAAGCATCGATGCTGCCATAGACCGCCCTCTCCCATGGGATCCGCCCTACCCCGATTGCATTGGCTGCGGTAACAAAACCGACGGGTTGGGGGTGCGCATTCGGCCACTCGGTGATGGCAAGCATGTTGTTGCTGTGTGGTCACCGGCTCCGCAGTGGGCCGACGAAAACGGGGTCATTCCCCGAGAGTTCGTGTGGACGGCCTTTGACTGCGTAACTGCTTATGTGCTCTTCGTTGATCCACCCGAGTTGTCTGGTGGTGGCGCCGTAACCGGGAACATCGCTGCTGAGTTCTCCGACGAAGTTCGGGTAGGAGACACCTACACATTTCAGTCATGGCGAGAAAGAGATGATGAGCGAAGCATCATCTGCGGCGGCGCTCTCTTCGGGCCGTCGGGGCTCGTAGCTGTAGCCGATCAGGAAATGGTCCGTACAAAAAGTTGGGGGTTCGAGGTACCGTCCGAACCTCTAGCGAACTAACTCACTTGAGATCGCAGGAAGGCTTACCCATGGCTACATCGGTCGAAGGGCATTACGGCAACGACGGAATCGTTGAACGCATCGTTGGTGCCCTGACTCAAGCCGGTCACGATATGGACAACCTTGACGCCGATGTTTTGGCCGCCGCAGACGAGTTTCACATCGGAGGTCGGGAAGGCACCATGCACGTAGCTGCCGCGATCAATCTTGGTCCTGGCGATCGTCTTCTTGACGTGGGCTGTGGCATAGGCGGAGCAGCGCGTTTTTTAGCTCATTCGACTGGCGCTTCAGTTATCGGCGTCGACCTCACACCCGAATTCGTTAACGCGGCAATTCAACTTTCAGACCTGGTTGGAATGGGCGCACAAGTTGATTTCGAAGTCGGATCCGCAACCGATCTCGCTTTCGATGACGACAGCTTCGATGCAGTCACGATGCTCCACGTGGGAATGAACATTGAAAACAAGGTCCAAATGATGAGCGAACTTGGGCGAGTTTGCCGTTCCAAAGGAGTAGTCGTTGTGTACGACGTGACCCTTATGAGTGAGCACGATTTGCCTTACCCAATGCCTTGGTCGGCAACCCCCGAATTCAGTTTTCCGGAACCAGCGAGTGCATATGAAGCTGCCGGGACCGAAGCCGGGCTCGAACATGTCAGCAGTTCAAATCACTACGACTTAGCTCTCAAGTTCTTTAACGAACCTCCGGCTACTCCGCCACCTGTATCGCTCGGACATTTAATGGGACCGCGAATGATCGAAATGCGTGACAACGCCGCACAGGCAATCAATGAGGGCTTGATGAGCCCTGTCCTGATGAAGTTCGTGGCGCCGTAACAGTCAGAGTATTTTCTCTATCGATACGCGTCGAACATCCATTTCGAAACTCAGACCTTCGATAGGTGGGTGAGCGATATACCAACGCAGTCCCGCGCGAACAGCTGACCCAATACGCCCCGTCAATGTCGCACCTGCTTGAGAGAACCAGTCGTGGGCGCAGTAGACGTCGACAGTTGAGCAATCTTTCCATTCGACTCCCATTGACGACATTCGCTCCTCCATTTCTCGACACACCTGTTCAATTCTTAGACGCCATGTTTCGGGCCCGTCAGCGCCATCCGCGACGATGCTGCTCGGCTGAAGGTCACTTTGATCCATTAAGTCGCCGGCACCGGCAACCACAAACGAAACCGGTCCATCCGCCGGTGCGGACCGAACATAGCTAAAGGCATGTAAAGAGGTCTCGTCGGGAGGCTCGTGCACTGGGGCCACGTTGGTGCGAGCGATGGGGTTGTCGTCGCCTACCAGTAATCCCCAATCGCTCAGAATCGCCCTGTATTCCCTATTGAAACCGATAAATCCATCAAAAGAATGCGGTTGAGGGCACCGCAACTCAACCGCGCATAACGCTGTCCGTTCCACACCTTCAGCCGAAGTGATCTGTTCTATTCGTTCAAATCCGAGACGCCACGGCAATGCCTCCACGAGAGTGACGTGGACAATCTCGGCCCCCGGAGCCGCGATAACCCCACCAGAGTAGGGATCAATACCTGGCACATAAGAAAACGGGGCATGCGGGCTTGGGCGCAGATTCATAAGGTCTCCTGGGGCGACGTGTCAAGTGTTGCATCGTTCGCCCACGCAGTAGCGTCGTTGTGGGGACCGCTAGGGGGGAATCATGGAAACCCTGACCGATGAACAACGAGAACGGTGGTCAACGGATGGCTATTTGCATCTTCACGGAGTGTTATCCCCCGACGAAGTGAGCTTGTTTAGCCAGGAGCTCGACAAAGTCCGTTTGTTGCCGGGTTATGAGCCCGGCCAGGCTCAGTTGGGTCACTACGAATGGATGGAGACCGCAAAGAACACCGATCCCGCTGGGTTTATGGATCGGCGCGATCTACTTAATTACGGGCAGCATTTTATCGATCTAATTGATCGCCCTGGTCTTTTCGATTTACTCGTCGACATCATGGGACCTCACATCATGTTGTCCATGACTCAGGCCATTGTTCGTCCTTCCACCGATAGCTTTCCCGGGTACACCCACACCGACGGCGGTGAGGGACTCCGAGAAATTCGGGTCTCTGAAACATCTCCTCCGATAGCTATGAAAGCGATGTATCTGTTGTCCGACGTCGTGCAAGAGGATGGGGGGGCATTGACCGTATTTCCAGGAAGTCACGTCCGGCCGTTTCCGTGGCGGCGCGATGAACCTCTCACCCCGCATTCTCCCGGCGCAGTACAGCTTCCCGGACGGGCAGGCGACTGCTATCTGTTCCCTCATTCGCTATGGCATGGACCCGCGCCCAACCACTCCGGTCGAGCCAGAAAGACACTCCTTTACAACTACGCGCAAATGTTTGTCCGGAGCTACGACCACGACGTCACACCTGAAGTTGAAGGCCAATTAACCCCTCGCCAAAGACGTCTGCTCGGTGATCTGGGTTATGGGTTCCGACCGGGTTCGTACTTCTATGTCCCTCCCGACCAAGAAGAATTGATTTACCAAGACGAAAGGGGACCAACAAGATGGACAGGTCCCCGTATCGTTGATCAGAGCGGCTAATACCCAAACGCGACTACGGTGCCCCGCATGGGTGAAATGGTTACGTTTGCAAGCAACGGGCAAGATGCCCGAGGACATTTAGCGATACCCGCGAGTGGTTCTGGACCTGCGGTGATGGTCATTCAAGAGTGGTGGGGGTTGAATCCCCAAATGAAGGGCGTCGCAGATTTTCTCGCCGAACAGGGTTTTACGGCTCTCGCTCCAGATTTGTATCACGGCGAGTTGGCCGGTCACGATGAGATGGATAAGGCCGGCCAGCTGATGACCGATCTTCCCGCCGATCGTGCCGCCCGCGACATGAGTGGAGCCGTAGATTTCCTCGCGAACCACGACGCGAGCAGCGGAAGCGGTGTTGGCGTCATCGGGTTTTGCATGGGTGGTTTGTTGAGTTTCATGATCGCCGCGAATCGTGGCGATGTCGTGAAGGCTGCGGTTCCCTTCTATGGCTTCCCCCAGGGTGAAGGCGAACCCGATTGGGGAGGTCTTACAGCTTCAGTTAATGCTCATATGGCTTCACCGGACGACTTCTTTCCGCCGGAAGCAGCAAGAGAACTCGGAGAACGCTTACGTGGAATGGGCAAGGATGTCCAAATCACGGTTCACGAAGCTGGCCATGGATTCATGAACGAAGAAAATCCGGGTGGCACCTATGACGAAGGCCTCGCCGCAGAGCTTTGGCCTCAGGTCATCGATTTCTTGCGTTCGAAAATTAGTTAACCCCAAGCAGTTCCAAAGCGGGGTCTAAGTTTTGGGTTAATCAAACCGGAAGCAGCCAGAAAGCTGGCTCCAACACAAAGTAGGTAACTCATGCAACAAGGAACCTGGGTGCAGCTGATCCACAGCAGAGGCACTGATGCTCACGCGATAATTCTTCCGTACGTAGTTTCGGTGCTGGGAACGTTTGCTTTCATTCTCTGGGGCGGTGCTGCGTTGGACGTCGGCGCTGTCCAACTCGCCATAGCGGCTTGGATTGTTCTCGGTTCGCTGTGGACCATGCTCTGGTTCGATGGTGTGATCGCTGACTTGGCAGCAGGAATGAAAGATATGGATCAGGATGTCGCTGCTAGCAACATCGGGCAGAATTTCGCCAAGGCCCCATTTCCACTGTTTCGCGGTTTTAACGCTCTCGTCATCGTCGCGATGGCGGTACTGCAGCTGATCGCTCTCTATTCCTGATCCCCATTGTTCTCTCAGTGACCGCACCCGGACGCGGTCACTGTGGAGCACTGGTGTCGTCGCGTTCAATTGCCCGATGAGTGCTGTCATCGATACGCCCAACTCTTAGGAATCTGGTGACCGACAGATCAACTCTTGAAACAGCCAATCAATCGTTCTACTCCTTCTTCGAAGCGAGAGACCTTCAAGGAATGACCGATTTATGGGTTAACTCCGAAGAGGCCTGGTGCACTCACCCTGGGTGGCCCACCCTTTTCGGCTGGGAAGCAATCAGGACATCGTTTCAGCGGATTTTTTCGGGCCCCGAACCACCACAGTTCCTTACGTCAAACCTCCGATTTCACGGCACGGACAGCGTCGGCTGGATATTCGTGGAAGAAAATCTCCTCGGAGCGTCGTTGTCGGCAGTTGTAGCCGTCAATGTATTTAGACAGACCGACAGTCGCTGGCGAATGGTTGGCCATCAGGCAGCACCACTCATCCCAGATCTGGATCTCGGCGAACACTAGCTCGACCGTGTCAAACCACTGGTCGAAATTTTCCTCCACAATCACGACATTCGAAGACCGGCGACGTCGCCACGAAACCTGAAGCACCGCAATAGGGACAATATTTGACGGGTCGGTCAGCACGCTCAGAACCAGTTGAGGCGGCGCGGCGCGTACCTATGAACTCGATGACTACTAACAGCGAACACGCAGACAGCCCTACAGCGAACAGAGCGAGGACTCTTCCCGGGATCGGGCTGATCTCGAACCAAATAAGTGCAATCACATAGAAGCCGTGTAGCAAAGCACCTGACCAGCAAACGGTGCGTAGCCTGTTCCGTGAACAGATCAACGAAACAAGTGCACAGTAAGTGGCGACCACTCCAACGACAGCAACAGTTCCGAGAGGTTTTCCGGCAAGGTCGGGAAGTGGCACACCCCATGTCAGCGCTAGCAATACAAAACCCGTCGCCATCACACACGCAGACCCAACAAACCATGCAACTCTTAAACGAGCACCGGTCTTACCCAGTTCAATGCTCGCTATGCCAGCGGCGGTGACAACTAACAGAAAACTGGTGCCATGCACGCGTCCAACGAATTCGGCACTTCCTCCGGTCACAATCCCAAACGCAGCTAACGCCGCGTTAAAGATCACAAACCACTTGAGTGCGCGCTTGATCACCGACTTGTCCGGGATCAACCTTGAAGCGGTGCGGCTCACAGAGCAATCTCCTACTTCGTGAACGTCCCGAATCACGGTAACGGGTTATTGCAGATTTGTGTGCTCTACCAGACTCACAACAACCTATTCTGCGGCAGATTGAACCAACACCCTGCACTCTGTCACTCAGCACTACCCTGTTCCTGTTGAAGTTCATCGTCCTGGCAATAGTGCTGACCTTCGTTTCTGGGTGCGCGTCGTCCGCGGCCGATCAGCCGTTGAATGCTCTAGCTACAAGCCCCGCTCCTACCACAACCTCGCTTCCCGATCCGGCCTCTACAACCGACAGCGATAGTCCATCGGCCTGCGGACTGTCAGAAAGAGATGCCCTCCAACGCCGAATTTCAGCGCAATTGTTTGCTTTCAGCCGCGAGGACTTCCAAGGGGCTCGCAATCAGGCGTCGTCGACGTTCAAGGCAAGCTTCGACACACAAGGCTTTGAAGAAATGATTCGGACGGGATTTCCGTATCTTCTTAGTCAGAGTGCGGTCGCATTCGGTCGCTGCCGACTCTCCGGCCAAACCGCCTCTTTGGAAGTCCGATTCACAGCGGGAACCACAGCCACTCTTGTCTATTTCTTCCTCAGGGAACGGGGTCAATGGTGGATCGACGGCGCGTCCCCTGCCGCTGACCCTGTCACAAATGAATCGACGACCTCGTGAGACTTCAGCAGAGGCTGACTTCTAGCGTGGTTCGCTTGTTCTCTCAGGGGGAACAACCACTGTCACAAACTCATCTGTACCCCGGGGATACTGGTTTGTTTGGTCCCAATTGCGTGAGTTGGAGGGTGATGGGTGACGTCGCAAGCTTCGTAGGGGGAGTTCGGGCTTTGTTGCTTCAAGCACTGCATCCCGAAGTCGCTGCCGGCGTAGCTGACCACTCCGAATACGAGTCAGATCCGCTGGGTCGGCTGAATAGAACCTCGTCGTTCGTCACGACCGTCAATTACGGGGCGACGCGTGAAGTGGATTTGGCGATTCAACGGGTCAAGCAGGCACACCAACCGGTCTCCGGCTTCTCCGGGCGAGGAATCGCATACTCAGCAAGCGACCCGAGCCTCGGCGCTTGGGTTCAGAACACTCTCACGGACTCGTTTCTAGACGCATATCAGCGGTTCTGTTGTCCGCTAGACCGTCACGAGGCCGACCAGTTCGTCCAAGAGCAATCCAAAATCGGATTCCTGTTGGGTATTGCCGAGCTTCCACAAACCGCAGGGGAGCTTCGATCTTGGATTGTTGAACATCCCGCCCTGGAGAAGTCGGCTGCGCTTGAAGAAGCATGGGATTTTCTGAACAATCCCCCACTTCGCTCGGGACAACTATTTGGCTACCGGATAGTCAGAGGAGCTGCGATCGCTACGCTGCCCAAGAATCTGGCCGAACTTGCCGGGGCTACGCGTCGGACAGGTTCTGTGTTCGCGGGTCGGCGTTTGATTTCGTCGCTTCGCTGGGCGATGAAACAGAGTCCGGCTTGGAAAGCCGCACTTGATCGCTGTGGAGCGGACTACGACCACACCAAATTTCGGTCCTTCAGCCCAAGCTGAAGCAGCAAAAGTGCGGAGAAGCAGCGAGAGGAACCCCTCAATTACGTCGTCCTAGGAACGGTTCCAGACGTTCGTCGCCTGCTTCGAGCATCCTCCGACGAACGCCCTCATGGTCGATTCTTTTCAGCGTGCGCCGTCAACAGCACTCACCGGGTGATCTTTTCGAACGAAATTGCACCGCTCTATAACTTTTCGAGGCTGAACGCTTCTTGTTCGGGTGGGTCCTAATTGCGGACGTTGCGTCGGTAGCCTGCGTTTGGACAAAGCGCTTCCTCGGGTGTCAAGACCCACCGGGTGGCGCGCTATCCGCCCCCGTAGCTCAGGGGATAGAGCGTCGGTTTCCTAAACCGTGAGTCGCAGGTTCGAATCCTGCCGGGGGCGCTCGCGAATTAGATCCGTCGCCCCATCAGTTTCTCAGCCCCTCACCCCACAAGACATACATTGCAACCAGCGGGGTGTCTCCGGCCTCCACGGTGTGAACGTCTGAAGGATGGTTGTAGAGGGTGTTTTCGGGTTCCACCTCAACTAGGTCTTCTGCCCCTCCGTGCCTCCAGCGGCCGGACCCCGAAATAGTTAGATACAGCTCTTGTGGGGGGTGATTGTGAACGGGGTAGGTGCATCCTTGGTCGACGTACATGATTCCGGCTTCGAGACCCGGCAACTCGAATGCGTTCGACAACACACATAAGGCCCGTTGTTCTCCCGCGTCGTCCCAACGATGCGACTGAACCCACCGCAGCGACGGAGCAAGCGCAGCGAATTCGCGGGCGCGGGGAGTATCAACGACACGGTGCAGGTTCCCCAAAGCGGGCAACATCTGAGGTTCATATGAAACGGTCGCAGCAGTCTCAATTGCATCTCGAAATTTCTGAGCTCCGTCTCCGATCTCGCTGCGGTTCGCTAACCGTATCGCAGCATCAGCGGCCGCAATGAGCCATAAGCGAAGCTGGTCGTGGAGGGTCATCCGATTCGTCCTTCGTTGGACCGAAATCCGGCTAGTAGGAGCAGGATAAGTAAGAAAACGGAACCAGCCATCCAGGGAACCGAAACGAAACCGAATTTCTCAATGTAGGTAACAGAACACGGGGTGGTGAGGCTGCACGACTGAGAGTCGGACAAGGACGGGACTTGCTGAAGCAGGTAGTGCCATGTTGACGCAGCCAATCCGAGTAGCGATATCGGTATCGCGTAACGACGTACGTGATGGTCACGGGTTAACCACGCAATAAGGAGCACCAGGGCAAGCGGATACATAGCGGCGCGCTGGATCCAACACCACCGGCATGGGACCAAATCACCGATTTCTGAGAGGTACAGCGATGCGAGGGTCGCCGCTATGGCCAACACAACCGAGAACGATCCGGCCATGGAGCGAACACGGCGTACGGAACTAATTTTGCGACTCCGGGGTGTGACCAAGACTGCGACGAGTGTCAACGTCAGCGCGTTAATGAGCACTACAGCCCACGCGAAAAGAGACAGGACACTCGCCACATCCATCACTCCAATGTGCTTCACCAGTTAGGCGATTGCGAATCGAAGCGTTAGTGACCGACCTGCCTTGTGTTGGGAGTCTTTCCGATCGGCACCCACATTGCCAACGCGCCCAGCGTTGAAGCAGCAAGAAAGAAACCGAAAATTCGGTCGTAATAGGGCAAGGCTTCCAAGCCTGAGGTCACGGTAAGAATGGCGAACAGCGCAGCGGTTCCCACCGCTGCCGCCGTGTATCGCACGGTGCTAAACAACCCGTTGGTTTCGCCGTAAAACTTCTCTTCCACCCATTCCAGCGCGATGCCGTTCAATAGGGGAATACTCATTCCCCAGCCGAGGCCGTACATAATGATTCCGGGCGCGAAATCGGACCAGAAGTTCACTGAGGCACCGAGTTGGGTGAAATGCCAACCAACGGCGAACATTTGGAAGCACGCCCCCAAGCGACACAAGCCGACCGACCCGATCCTGTCTGCTAGACGGCTGAAGGTGAGGGTGGAGGTTCCTGCGACTATCGGCCCCAAGGTCACGCCCATACCCACCTGAAGTGTCGTGAAGTTCCACACGTTCTTCAGGAACAGCGGCCAAACAATCCAAAGCGATTGTGATGTGATCCCAATCAGGAAATTGGCAAGGTTTGCAACCATCACGCCACGCCGTCTGAGCAGATGCAAATTTAAGAGAGGTTCGGGGTGCCGATAGGAGTTCCTTACGAACAACACCAAAGAGATAACACCGATAGCGGCGACCACAGCGGTAAGCAGTGACGTATAACCCCAGACGCGTCCTTGCATGATCGAGGTAACGACTGCTGCGACCGCGATCGTCCCCGCTGCAGCTCCAACGAGGTCCAGCCGTTGCTGTTTGGGTGGGGTCGGCAGTTCTTTGAGAACACGTTGACCACCCAAGAACATCAACAAGGCGATCGGAGCGCTCACTAAATAAACAACTCGCCACCCACTGCCTTGCAAAATCAGTGCAGCAACGCCCGGCGCCACACCGGCACCTAACGGTCCAGCTGCAGACCAAAGCCCTACCGCTGTTGTACGTCGCGATTCGGGGAAAAGTGGGAGGACTAAGGCCAACGAAGCTGGCAAAATCGCCGCGCCAGCTATGGCCTGCAACACCCTGCTGAGGTTGAGTAACAAAACCGTCGGAGCCGCCGCCGAAAAAACTGCCGAAACAGCAAAGAGAAGTAGGCCAAGCTGGAAGATGCGTTTTCGTCCGATGCGATCCGCGAGCCGTCCAGCTAACGGCAGGAACGCTGCGGTCGCAATGAAAAATCCGGCGACGCCCCATCCAACGTCGGCAGCGGTAGCGCCTATAAAGCCAGCTCGGATGTCATCAAGGGCGATGTTGGTTGCGGTGCTGTTGAACCCGACCAGGACTGTTGCCACAGATGCAACGAACAGGGCTCGCCAGGCGCGGGGCGATACCGCCTCGGGCGAGTGCCGGGTCAAAGAGAACTCGGTGGAATCCGCGACGTTAGAGCTTCCATCAGTGTCGGTAATTCTGGGCACCGTGGAAAGTACGACAGGTATCTGTCGACGCACCACGAAAAGCCTACGCGTTAACCGATCCCATAGTGAGCGAAATTCAAAAATCCGTTAGAAGAAGCCTGTGCTACTCAACGTCCCACCCCTTTGAAACAGTTAGGCATGGCTACCAGGGGCAAGCAACGGCGAGAATTTCACTCGGCTCGGCCAATGTCGCATCACACCCGCGATCTTGGGCGCTTCGGAGTTGGACAATGCCGCCGAGCCCTAGCGAACACCAACAACCAATGGGAAGTGGAGATATGACCATCTTTTTCATATCACTTGTGGTGTCTGTGGCTTTTGGATTGTGGGAAATGTGTAGATCCGAAACCTCCACAGGCCGCTAACAGAACCCTGCGACTAGAACATCGCGGGGAGCACTATTTCGTGCCCTCCGAGAAATGCTGTTGCCTTCGATGGCTACTCTGAGACACGTGGGACGAGAGTGGCAACGGAGAGTCATGTGGCTGGCCGTCACCGCTCTCGCTCTTTGCCTCCTGGTGGGGCTCATCGTGCCGATGGAACGACTCGACGGTAAAGGCTGGCCAGCGCGATCTGTCGGATACCCCCTGTCGGCACTTGCCATGGGGACGATTTGGATTCTCAGGAAGAAGAAAGGAACGTTTCCCTATCTTCCGACTGCGCTACTGGTTACCCCTTTCGTCCTAGACCTACTCGGGAATCTCTTCCAGTTCTTCGACACCGTTCAGAACTTCGACGATCTGTTGCATTTCGTAAATTGGATGTTTCTATGCGCTGCCTTCGTTGCGATGTTTGATCCCGCAAACCTCGCTCCTTGGAACCGATCTGCTCTTGGTACAGGTTTCGGGGCGCTCGCGATCATTCTTTGGGAATTCATGGAATACCTGATTATGCAAAGCGGCACCACCGGCTTACACCTCAGCTACGAGGACACAGT